>Ga0206876_1280_pt1 | contig 10919 bp, 5 predicted proteins | sample Alteio_BWOrgCont_10_FD_152619 | JGI IMG/M metagenome (GOLD analysis project Ga0206876, IMG submission 152619) | Enriched cells from forest soil in Barre Woods Harvard Forest LTER site, Petersham, Massachusetts, United States -... | ecosystem: Environmental > Terrestrial > Soil > Temperate forest > O...
CAGGGGCTCGTTTCGTCGTCATCACCGACGTGAACGAATACCGGTTGCAACTGGCAAGAACCATGGGGGCGTCGGTGGCTCTGAACGTCTCAACGGGAAAGATTGAGGACGTTCAGCGGCAGCTGGGAATGAAGGAAGGGTTCGATGTCGGCTTGGAAATGTCGGGCAATCCGCAGGCGTTTCGAGACATGCTGGCGAATATGGCTCATGGTGGAAAGATCGCGATGCTCGGCATTCCCACGGAACCGATTGCGATCGACTGGAACACGATCGTTTTCAATATGCTCACGATTAAAGGGATTTACGGTCGAGAGATGTACGAGACGTGGTACAAAATGGCCGTGATGCTGGAAAGTGGATTGAATATCCGCCCGGTGATCACACACCGCTTCCACTACACGGAATTCGAACGCGGGTTCGACGCCATGCTCTCGGGAGAATCGGGAAAGGTCGTTTTGAATTGGATGACGTGATTGGTTTTTTCCTGCAATTTCATCGACCCGTTTCTGTTGATTTGCTGTTAATCTAGTAGAAGATACAGTCGGGACAGATTTTCGTTTGTCTGGACAATGTGCTTCCGAATGACGGCAGTTGGGGCGTTAGCCATGTGGATGAGTCGGCAAAGAACGAATGACTTTTTGTGGCTGTGCTGCAAGCCATTGGCCTTTGCCGTGGCGTTCGCCGTGTCATTGCCAATTCAGGCCGATGATCCGATTCGGTCCAACCGCGCCGACGAAATCGTGGCCGAGATCAATTCGCAAATCCGCTCGGCATGGAAAGACAACGAAGTCGAACCGTCCCTTGTCGCCGACGATTCCGAGTGGCTGCGACGCGTTTCTCTCGACATCGTGGGCCATATTCCGGCGCTCGACGACGTCGAAAAGTTTCTCGCAGATAAAGACAAAGCCAAGCGAAAAAAGCTGATCGATCGATTACTCGATGATTCGGGATATACCCGGAACTGGACCACGATCTGGACGAATCTCTGCATTGGCCAACAGGTACCACGGCGTGTCAGCGGTGAAGGTATGCGCAAATTCTTCCGTGAGGCATTCGGAAAGAACCGCCCTTGGAACGACATTGTCTCCGATCTGGTGACGGCGGAAGGGCACTACGAGGAAAATGGCGCTGCGAATTTTTTGCTGGCTCAAATGCAGAATCAGGACGATGGCGTCCAGATGACCGCGAAGACGACTCGATTGTTCATGGGGATGCAGGTCCAATGCACCCAATGCCATGACCATCCGTATAACGACTGGAAACAGGACCAGTTCTGGCAGTTCAACAGCTTCTTCCGTCAGACCGCGAAAAAAGATCATCGCAGGTTCGACGCCAAGTCGGGTCGGATGATCGACGATTACTCCGAGATCATCGAACGCGACTTCTCGGGCCCGGTGTACTTCGAAAAACGAAACGGCCTGATGAAAGTGGCCTACCCCAACTATTTCGGGACAGAAATTCAACCGGACGGTTCAACGGATCGCCGGAAAGAATTGGCCCGCCTGATGACATCAGGCGATCGGCCGATGATCGCACTCGCGTATATCAACCGGATGTGGGCTCATTTTTTCGGTTTCGGTTTCACGAACCCCATTGATGACATCGGATCGCATATTCCGGTGACGCATCCTGAGTTATTCAATCGGTTGGCAGACGAATTCGTCAAAAGCGGTTACGACTGCAAACAGGTGATTCGATGGATCGCCAATTGTGAACCCTACAATCTGACCAGCCGCGGCACCAAGAAAAACACCGTCGACAATCCGGCCATTGGCGAAGCAGCATTGTTTACACGCGTGTATGTCAAGCAGATGACGGCCGAACAGTTGTACGATTCGTTGATCGTCGCGACAAACGCTCACAAATCGGGGCGGTCGGATTGGGAGAAATCAGAGAGCCAGCGACGCGAGTGGCTGGAACAGTTCGTCAGAACATTTGGGACGGATGACGGCAGTGAATCGACGTCGTTCGACGGCACGATTCCTCAAGCGTTGATGATGATGAATGGTGCTCTGGTTCGCGACGCCGTCAGCATCAAACCAGGCAGTCATCTGCATGAGCTTTTGACTGGCAAAGGAAACGAAGTGCAGAAGATTCAACGGTTGTATTTGACGGCGTTGGGCCGAAATGCGACTAAACCAGAACTTTTGACGGCTCAGAAATTCTTCGACGACAATGCAGATCCCTTGATCGTTTTTCAAGATTTATTCTGGGCGCTGCTGAACAGTAACGAATTCATTTTCAACCACTGAGGCTAAAGCTAGAGTTCAAGGAACAAAATGAGTCTGATGACCCCACCCGGCATGTCGCGACGTCATTTCTTGACGCATCTGGCCACCGGCGCAGCCACGATTCCGGCGCTCGACTTCATCTCGCACGTCAAAGCCCACGCGAGCGACCTGAGAAAGAAACAAAAGGCGTGCATCCTGATGTGGATGAGCGGCGGTCCGCCGACCATCGACATCTGGGACCTGAAACCCGAATCCAAGAACGGCGGTGAATTCAAGCCGATCGCCACGAATGGCGGCATGCAGATCAGCGATCAAATGCCCAAAACGGCACAGGTGATGGACAAGCTGTCGCTGGTTCGCGCCATGAGCACGCGTGAGGCCGATCACGGACGTGGTCGTTACTACATGCATACGGCTTTCATCCCGAATCCCACTGTCATCCATCCCGCGTTCGGATCGGTTGTGAGTTACGAAATGGCATCGAGCCGAAACGAACTCGAGATCCCATCATTCGTCACGATCGGAGGTGGTGGATTGAGTCCGGGATATCTCGGCATGACTCATTCGCCGTTTCTGGTCGACGCGAGCGGACGGATCAACGATACCGAACTGAGTGAAGTTGGTCTCGACCGGTTCAGTCAGCGACTGTCGATGCTCGGTACGGTCGAAGAGAATTTCATCCGTTCGGAACGCGGTGAATTCGGAGCCGCTCACCGGGACGTCTACAAAAAAGCCGTCAACCTGATGCGATCCAAGCAGATGGAGGCTTTCAAAATCGAGCGAGAAAGCAAAGAGGTCCTCAATTCCTACACCGGCGCTCCCGCACAAGGCGGAGCGATGGGAGGTGGCGGCCAGTTTGGTCGCAGTCTGCTGATGGCCCGGCGCCTGGTCGAAGCGGGTGTGCCATTTGTGGAGGTGGACTACGGTGGCTGGGACTTGCATGCCGGTGTGTTCACTGCGTTGAAGAATCAACGACTGCCTGCGCTCGACGCAGGAATTGCCGCTTTGACGGCCGATCTGAAGCAACGAGGCATGTTCAATGACGTCGTGCTGGTATGGATGGGCGAGTTTGCGCGAACACCTCGCATCAATCAAGACGTGGGCCGGGATCACTTTGCGAACTGTTGGACGGTAATGCTGGGAGGCGGTGGTTTGAAAGGCGGTCTGGCGATTGGTGAGACCGATCAAGATGGCGTGTCGGTTATCAGCAGCAAGACGTATCAGCCGGGCGACGTCTGGGCGACCGTCGCTCACGCGCTAGGAATTCCACTCGACAGAGTCCACAAAACCAAAAATGGTCGACCGATGAAACTCGCAAACGGCGGCACGCCGATCCAAGAACTGATCGGCTGAGACCGATTGCGACAGAAATTCTCTCGGTCGAAGGCGCGACCGCCCATTGGCGGCATCTTACTTCCCCTCTCCCCGGTATTGAGGTCGTGCGGCTTTTAAATCGTTTGGGCGCGGAGGATTAGCGAGATGACCGGCAACGGGAAAAAAAGTGACCTTCGCGTGGATTGGGGTTTCGCACTACATGTGCGTTGCTTTTTTTTTCCAAAGCCACACGGAGGTCGCTGTGATTGTAAGCAAATCGACGCCAACAAAAAACCCGGTTCCGGCCGTTTCCCCTTCCGGAGGACCATCCCCGATGGCAGGAGATTGGGGAGAAACTCCCGGACGATCATCATGCCAAGGTGGTCGAGCGGCAGGTCAACCAGATCGACCGCGAGACGCTCGACCAAGCGTATCGCGGCAGCGGGTCTGATCCCTACGATCCGATACCGCTGTTGAAAATGGTGCTCTACCAGTACGAGAAGGGCAATCAATCTCCGGCGAAGTGGTTCGAAGAAGCCGAACTCAACGAGGGGATGCATTGGCTTGGGCGAGGCTACACTCCGGCGAGACGGACTTGGTATGAGTTCCGTGACCGGGCGGGAAAGTTCATCGAACACGTGCATCAACAGATCATTACCAGGTCACTGGAGGAGGATCTGCTGGATCCCACCGTCGGCGTTCAGGATGGAACGACTGTTGCCGCTTGCGCGTCCCGTCATCGGCTGGTGAACCGCCCTACACTGAAAAAACGCACCGAACAACTGGACGCGATCGTCCAGAGCCGTTTCGATGACGAAGTGCCAAAGTGGGTGCCGGCGACCGACACGGGAAAAAAAGACTTGGGCGAAAGAATGAAGCAAGCGTCGGACGTTCTGACCGAGCGGATCGAAAAAAACGCCAAGAAGCCAAGTGATAAACGTAAAGATCCGGACAAGATTCAAGTCAGCCTGAGCGACCCGCAGGCGCCTCCGGGACGAGACAAGCTGAAGGTGTTTCGGCCGCTCTACACGGTGCAATATGTCGTTGCGTTAGTCAGTCACCTCATCATGTCTTACTGCTGCGAGCCCGCCGCCACCGATGTGGGGACACTGGGGCCGATGATCGACAAGACGCAGAAGGCCGTCGACGGCCGCTTGAAAACGATGATGGCCGATGCGGCGTATTGCTCGATCGTTGACCTGCAAGAATGCCAACAACGCGACATCGAATTGCTCGCTCCCGTTCAGTCGAACTCCATGACGCAATCGAAGAAACAGAAGAACCCCAGTCCCCAGATTCCGCGAGAGGATTTTGTCTGGGACGAGGTGAAGAACTGCTACCATTGCCCGCAAGGTCATCGTTTAGACTATCTTGATCGGACTCGCAAGAAGCGTCACAACGATCATCAACTGTGGGAGTTTCGCTATCGCTGCGATCCCGCCCATTGCCGCGGCTGCCCGTTGGCTGCCAAGTGCCTTCGTCCCAATTCGGCGAGTCGGGGCATCAGGCGTTTGGAAGGCCAAGAACTTCTGGACGTACAGCGAAAAAAGATGGCCGATCCGGAAGTTCAATCGCGTTATCGCCTGCGTGGTCAAACGGTCGAACTGGCCTTTGCCGACATCAAAGGCAATCGTCAACTGGTTCGCTTCCACGGCCGTGGCCCAAGCCGTGCCCGCACCGAGACAGGATTATTGGTCGTTGCCCAAAACCTGCTGCGTCTTGATCGACTCGAGAGAGAACTGCTAAATCGCGAAAAAACAACAACTTAAAAGCCGCACGACCTCTATTCCGGGGAGAGGCTGGGTGAGGGGTCTTCTCGCTAAGAATAGGATGAGGAAAGCTCGCGGGCGGCACGTTCGTCGTCGACCATATAGTCACGGACGATGGGAACGGCGTCGCGCTTGTTCGCCAGCACGAGATGAAAGACCATCTCCGAGCCGGTGAGAAACGCCAGTTGAGCGGAGATCAGATAAAACTCCCACATCCGGCACATGCGTTCGTCGTAGATGGCGGCGGCCTTGTCCCAATTCGCCATGAACCGGGCACGCCAGTCGCGCAGCGTGTAGTAATAATGCAGCCGCAGGATCTCGCAATCGGCGACCCAGATCCGCTGACGTTCTGCCGGAGCGAATATTTCTGACAATGACGGTGCATATCCGCCTGGAAAGATGTATTTGCGCACAAAGGGACTGGCGGAACCGGGAGGCGCGTTGCGGCCGATGCTGTGTACGAGCCCGATCCCGTCTTCCTTCAGTAGACTGCGGAATTTGCGAAAGAACTCGTCGTAATGCCCCAGTCCGACATGTTCCAGCATGCCGACCGACACGACCCGATCGTATTTCCCTTGTAACTGCCGGTAATCCATATGCTCGAAGTGGACTCGATCCTCAAGTCCCAATTCCCTGGCCCGTTGGCGAGCGACTCGAATCTGTTCGATCGAAAGATTGACCGCCGTGACGTCGACATCAGCCATCTGAGCCATATGCAGCGCCAGGCCTCCCCAGCCGCAACCCAACTCGGCGATCTTCATGCCGTCTTCGATTTTCAACTTCGCGCAAACATGGCGTTTCTTGTTGAGCTGGGCTTCTTCGAGCGTGTCATCGGGAGAGCTGTAATACGCACACGTGTACTGCAGGTCCTCATCCAGAAACAGCCGATAGAATTCGTCCGACAAATCATAGTGATGCGACGCGTTTTTCAGCGATTTGCTGATGGGGTTGTGCTGCTGAAAGCGGCGCAGCGAACGCCAGGCATGCCGCAAAAAGGTTTGCACCGGATGCGACGTCAGCCCGGTCCGATTGTTGGAAAAGAGATTCAGGAAGTCGAAGCAGGTCGAACCTTCCTCGAACGTCAGCTCGCCATCCATATAGGCTTCGCCGACATACAGTTCGGGGTTGAAAAACAGCTTGGTGTAAAGCGACTTGTTGTGCAGGCGGATGGTCACCGCCGGCTCTGCAGGTCTGCCGGAAAACGTGTGCAACCGGCCGTCGGCGTCGTAGACACGCAGTGTTCCACACTGGACGAATCGCCGTAACAAAGTAGACAGAAGTTTCATGACCAGTCTTTCATGAATAGCAGGAATCTTGCAACGAAGTGGCTGGGAGAGATGTCTTCGTTCGATGGTTCGTAATCGGTTGATCGAGCAGCGGGATGAGATTTCGAAGAAAACAATAATTGATTTCGTAAAATTCAGGAATACCAATAGTTACACGAGAGACCTTTCCCATGTATTGGTTGCGCGATGTCGAAAGAATGAGACAAGATTTTCGAAGAAAGTCGCTGTTAAAAGCCAAGTATCGGGAATTATTCGGCAAGTTGGCGGCACTTTTGTTTCGGCATGATCCAATTCGCATTAACCGCAGCCCAAATCGATCAAGATAAAGACGATCAGCCACAGATGCACACAGATCAACACAGATGAAAGGCGAAGCCATTCGCATCCAATTCTGATCTGTGTTTATCTGCGTTCATCTGTGGCTGATTCTTTCTTGTTGGATTCTATTTATCGTTCGACGCGCGGTGCCCAGCAATAAAATCGCGAGAATGAAAGCTATCCGCAGAAGCGAGTGCGTTGTCCAATCTGAATTTTCGGGTGCCACACTGCTTGCCCGGCTTCGGGCAAGCAGTGCTATTAATATGAGGCGCTGACGGTGAAGACATTGCTTCTCCGGAGACTCCGAAGCAATGTCACACGACCCGAAAATTAACATTGGACAACGCACTGGACTCCAACGGCCAATCATCAAATCCCCAATCACCTACCGCTTTCGGAGTTGACTTGGCGAACCGTCGGATACAACGATAACTTCTGCTGATGAACACAGTTGGGTTGTTTCCCAGAGAACCAGCGAGACGCCGCATGCAATTGAGAATGACAAACGTGGCTCACAAATCTGTCAGCCAATCGCCGGGTCGCAGGTTGATGCTGGTGGTCTGCCTGGGAGTGATCGGTCTCGGCGGAATCGACTCGCGGGCGACGGTCGCCGAGGAAATTCAACCTGCGACCGACCGACCACAGCCGAAATCACCCGCCGAAAGCGCTCGGTGTGCGAAGCTGCCGCCGGGGTTCCAGCTCGAACTCGTCGCCGCCGAGCCACTGGTGCGAGAACCCACCGCTATGGCCTTCGACGAGCGCCGCCGGCTCTTCGTCTGTGAGATTCACGGCTACAACCTGGACGGATATCTCGACATCATCGAACTCAACAAGACCGGGAAGCTCGATCGCGAAGTCCGTCGCGTGCGGTATGCAACGCCAGCGTCTCAGGAAGCCGCAAGTAAAGACACATATGGTACTGTCAAATTACTGCGCGACACGGACGGCGACGGCCGCATGGACGTTGCCGACGTCTGGGCTGATCGCTTGCCACCGTGTTACGGACTGATCGCCGTGCGCGGCGGAGTGATCGTCATTTGTGCTCCCGACATTATCTACCTGGCCGATCGCGACGGGGACGGTCGAGCCGAGATTCGCCAGACGTTATTCACGGGGTTTGCCCGCAGTTTGATTGAGCGCGGGATCAACAACCCGCGGTGGGGTCCCGACAACTGGATCTACGTGGCCGCAGGTGGCGGCGGGGGAACCATCACCGGATCAAAGCTCGCGCACCCCGTTCAGATCGGACACACTGATTTTCGATTCCGAGCCGACGGCAGTGAAATCGAATCCGTCAGCGGTCGAGAGTCGATGTTCGGACTGACACTCAACGATTTCGGCGACCGCTTTCATACGATCATCTCTTACGTGGCACCGCTGCCCAATCGCTACCTGGCACGGAATCCCTACGTGCAATCACCGGCCGTCGACGTTGGCATCAATCTGTCGCGCCAGATCTTTCCGATCAGCCAGCCTGATCCGTGGCGAAAGGCCCGAGGCCAGGATCCTGCATGGGTCCAGTTCTATGGCGCAAACGAAACGCTGCCAAACGGTAACTTTACGGCTCCCAGTGGGCAGTTGATTTACCGTGCCGACACCCTGCCTCAAGCCTACCACGGGAATTATTTCGTCTGCGATCCGGCGAACAATTTGATTCACCGCAGTCTTTTGGAACGTCACGGGGTCGATTACACGGCACGGCGAGATCCGGAAAACGAGAATTCCGAATTCCTCGCTTCGACCGATCAATGGTTCCGTCCGATCAACCTGGGGATTGGGCCCGACGGTGCGATCTATATCGTCGACATGTACCGGGAGATCATCGAAGATTTTTCGGCCATTCCACGTTTCCTGCAGCAACAATATGCTGAAAGTCTGATCGCGGGCAAGAACCATGGTCGACTGTGGCGTCTGTCATGGCAGGCTGATCGGACCACATCCCGCGCGGCGACTCCAATACGGTTCGACCTGGCAACGAACGACGAACTCGTCAGTCGTCTCGACCACCCGAATCCCTGGTGGCGCGAGACGGCGCAGCGTCTGTTGCTGGAACGAGGCGAGTGGTCAGATCGCGACGCCCTGTCGAAACTCGTGCGCGAAGGCGTGATCCGCAAAGGAAAAACGCCGGCCGGGAAAGTGCATGCCCTGTACACGTTGCACGGTCTTTCGCGGCTTGAGCCGGCGGATGTGCTGTACTGCCTGGAGGATGACAGCGACGGTGTGCGCGTGCATGCCCTGCAACTCGCCGATCGCTGGCTCGACAACGAACCGAAGTTGTTTGAGCGGGTGCTGAAGATGACGAGCGATGCCGACCCACGCGTCCGGCTGCAGGTGGCTCTGACCTTGGGCGAAAGCCGAGACGCAGCGGCCGTCGCAGGTCTCGCCCGGCTTGCCGTCGAACATGGCGATGAAAGATGGATGTCGGCAGCCATTATCAGTTCCGTCACCCAATCCGCAGACGCCTTTTTACGCCAGTTGCTTGCCAGGCATCAGGCGGGCGCAGTGGCATCGACTGTGTTCGGGCAGGTGGGTGAAACGATCGGCACGCAGAGGCAGGTCGCGGCAGTGGGCCGGTTTTTGGAGCAGACGGCCGATCTGCCCGGTCCCGACGCCGAGAAACCACAGCTTGTTCTGCTCGCAGGCCTCGTTCGCGGACTCAATCGGGGAAAACCGATGGCGGTCCAGAGCGAGTTGATTGTTCGCGCGGTGGAACGGCTGCTGGCCAGTTCGTCGTCCGAAGTCTCGCAGCAGGCCGTGCGCGTCGCCGGTTTACTGCAACTGAGCGATTCTCCAGCAATGCAGGCGGTGTGGGAAGCGGCCGGAAGCACGGCGCGGGATGAGGAACGACCTTTGCCAACGCGGCTCGACGCCGTCGAATCGCTGACGGCTGCTCCCTGGATGCGGCAGCATCCGTTGCGCACGCTGCTCGATGCCCGCCAGCCGAGCGAGTTGCAGGTTGCCGTTGTGAGGGTGCTGGGTAGCGCGGATCACGAAGACGTTGCGGCATCGCTGATCGAAAATTGGACGGGTCTGGGGCCCAAAGTGCAAGAGGCGATCGTCGATGTGTTCTTCACCCGTCAGGATCGCTTGCCACAACTGCTCGATGCGATCGAACGAGATGTCGTTCCCGCCGTCACGATCAGCGCTCTGCGACGCGAACAACTTCTGGAACACAGCAACGCGGCGCTTCGTCAGCGGGCACGACAAGTCTTGGCAAGTCGACTGAGCGATGACAGGTTGGCCGTTGTCAAACAATATGCGACGGCGCTCACGCTGCGGCGCGATCCGGTCCGCGGGGAGGTTGTTTATGGGAAAACCTGCGCCCGTTGTCACCGGCTTGGGGATCGCGGACTTGAGGTCGGACCTGATCTGCTCGCTGTGCGGACACGTCCCGACGAGTCGTTGCTGGCCGACATTCTTGATCCGTCCAGTGCCTTGGCACGCGGCTACAGCGTGTACGCAATCGTCACGACCGATGGCCGGGTTCATACAGGACTGATGGCCGGGGAAGCGGCAACCAGCGTCACGCTACGCAACGCTGCCGAGCCAACGCTGAAAAACGGGAAGGCCAGCGTAGTCGAGGACACGATCCTTCGACGCGACATCGACGAGATGCGAGTGCTTACCAAGTCGCTGATGCCGGAAGGTCTCGAGAAGGAACTAACACCGCAGGATGTGGCCGATCTGATCGGTTTCCTGCGTCGCCCGCCGGGACAATAATCACCCCTGAGCAGTCGGCTCGATAAAACAATCGAGATTCGGCCGGTCTTTGTCCTGGAAGGACCACAGTGACATAGCCGGTGGTTGAGCGAGCGCAGCGAAACGACACCACCGGTCACCGAATCCAATTCAATTCGTATCCCGGAGCGGATACCAGATTGCCCTCAATCGCCGGCTCTGGAACCCCTTCTGCCGGGGTTCACAGATCAACAAAGACGCCGTGACCGGTGGTGTCGCTGACGCTCAACCAACCGGCTAATCAGTGATGTCCCTTCAGGACG
>Ga0206876_1281_pt1 | contig 10897 bp, 8 predicted proteins | sample Alteio_BWOrgCont_10_FD_152619 | JGI IMG/M metagenome (GOLD analysis project Ga0206876, IMG submission 152619) | Enriched cells from forest soil in Barre Woods Harvard Forest LTER site, Petersham, Massachusetts, United States -... | ecosystem: Environmental > Terrestrial > Soil > Temperate forest > O...
CGCTGGATGTGAAGAAGGGCGATCGCGTTGCTATCTACATGGGGTTGGGACCAGAACTGGCGATTGCACTGCTGGCATGTGCGCGCATTGGCGCGGTCCATTCCGTAATTTTCGGAGGCTTTGCGGCTCATGCGATTGCTGACCGTGTGAACGATTCGGACTGCCAGGTGGTGATCACGCAGGACATCAGCTACCGCCGTGGCGGCGAGGTGAAACTGAAGCAGATTGTCGATGAAGCCATGGAGAAGTGCCCCGGCGTGCGCAAGGTGGTGGTGTACCAGCGCGCCCCGCAGGTCACGATCACAATGAAGGCTGGCCGCGATGTGTGGTGGCACGAAGCGATGGCCACTGCATCTGCAGAATGTGCGTGTGAATGGCAGGACGCGGAAGATCCGCTGTACATCCTGTACACGAGCGGAACGACCGGCAAGCCGAAGGGCCTGGTGCATACGACAGGTGGCTATTCGGTGCAGACGTATCTCACCAGCAAGTATGTCTTCGACCTCAAGGATGACGATGTTTACTGGTGCACGGCAGACATTGGATGGGTGACCGGGCACAGCTACGTGGTCTATGGCCCGCTGCAGAACGGTGCGACAGTGATGATGTATGAAGGTGCGCCGAACTATCCGGAGAATGACCGCTTCTGGCAGATCGTTGATGACCACAAGGTGACGATTTTCTACACAGCACCTACCGCGATCCGCGCATTTATCAAATGGGGCAGTGAATGGGTGCGCAAGCACGACCTGAACTCGCTGCGCCTATTGGGAACGGTCGGTGAGCCCATCAATCCAGAATCGTGGATGTGGTACCACCGCGAAATTGGTAAGGAGCGCTGCCCGATTGTCGACACCTATTGGCAGACCGAGACGGGAGCGATTATCATCGCGCCAATTCCGGGAGCCGTAGCGACCAAGCCGGGCTCGGCAACACGGCCGTTCTTCGGCATCGTGCCGGAGGTCGTATCAAAAAACGGAGAGCCCGTACCGGCAGGGCATGGTGGTCTGCTGGTTATTACCAAGCCATGGCCTTCCATCGCTCGCACCATCTGGGGTGATGCCGAGCGCTACGAGAAGGCTTACTTCTCTGAGGTGAAGAACGCGCAGGGCGAGGGCATTTACTTCACTGGCGACGGCGCGCGCTGCGACTCTGACGGTTACTACTGGATGATGGGCCGCGTGGATGACGTGATCAACGTCAGTGGCCATCGGCTGGGCACGATGGAGATCGAGTCAGCGCTGGTAGCGCATCCCAAGGTGGCCGAAGCTGCCGTGGTCGGCCGTCCTGACGATTTGAAAGGGCAGGCGATTGCTGCGTTCGTTTCACTGGAAGAAGGTAACGAGCCAACTGAAGCGTTGAGGCAGGAGCTGCGCCAGTGGGTTGCGAAGGAGATTGGCGCGCTGGCCCGGCCTGATGACCTGCGCTTCACCCAGATGCTGCCGAAGACCCGCTCGGGCAAGATTATGCGGCGGCTATTGCGAGAGTTGGCGACGACCGGCGATGTGAAAGGTGACACGACTACGCTCGAGGATTTCAGCATAGTGGCCAAGTTGAAGGAGAACGACGAGTGAGTGAAACGGGGCGACTCCCGGCTCGTCAAAGAGCAGTATGACGATACGTGCGAAGCTGTGTAGCTGCGCTGCCCTGATGTTGGTGGCGGGATCGGTGTGGGCACAGACATCTCCACAGCCAAATGCGGCCAGACCAGCTTCAACACAGAACACAACTCCAAGCTCCATCCAGGTGGATGCGAACCTGGTTATCGTGCCAGTAACCGTGCGCGAGAAGAAGGGCGACCTCATCAAAGGTCTGACCAAGGACAATTTCTCGCTGCAGGTGGGCGGCAAAGAACAGCCTATTCGCTATTTTGATAACGACAGCAACCAGCCGGTGTCGTTCGGTGTATTGGTCGATGTGAGCCGCAACATGCAGTCAGGGCTCGACGATGAAAAGAAGGAGAGCCAGGCGTTTATTGACGCGATGCTGGCGCAGAAGGGTGACAAGGCATTCGTTCTGCATTTCGCACATGACATTGAGCTGTTGCAGGATGTGACAGACGACCGCGCCAGGTTGGCGAAAGCTGTGCGCGAGCTTGGCACAGAGAGCCCGACCTTCAAGACGACTACCGACGAAGGAACAAAGGATAGCGAAGAGCGGCAGGTTCACGGGCACGGGACATCGCTCTACGATGCGGTGTATCTGGCGTGCAATGAAATCCTGCAGACCCATAAGGAACGCAAGGCGCTGGTGTTGATTACCGATGGAGTGGACAGCGGCAGCAAGGAAGCTTTGACGGATGCCATTGAGGAAGCGCAACGCGCAAACGTCGCGTTGTATGCGATTTACATCAAAGGCTCGCAAGTGCCGCAACAGAATAATAATCAGCAGAGGCGAAGTAACTATCCCAGCAGTTATCCCGGTGGATACCCTGGCAGCTATCCAGGTGGGTATCCCGGTGGGAACAATCCGAACAGCCGCAACTGCTCGAATAATCCGAATGATCCCAATTGCCAGAGCAGCCCGCAGAGTAACCCGCAGCGAAAGTCATATGTCGATGGCAAGCAGGTGCTAGCGCGGATGTGCGGCGAAACTGGTGGCCAGGTCTTTGAGGTATCGAAGAAGCTGACCGTGGAGCAGATTTACGCGCAGATAGGCGACGAACTGCGAACGCAATACCTGCTCGGATTTACGCCGGATGTGGCCGGAGCCAAGAGCGGTTATCACCAACTTGATCTGCGGATGACCGGTGAGTACACAGAACGGCAGAAGCGGCGCGAGATTGATGTACAGGCGCGCGACGGCTACTACATGGGCGATCGCTGATCGTTACGGCGCGACGTTGGAATCCATCCAGCCATGCAACTGCAGCCAGTGAGCAATCAACAGCGGAGTCACTGCCAGCTCCGGATACTTCGGCTGGTCGGCCCCCATGTGAGTGCCGTGCGGGCCGAGCTCGAAGATGTGCAGCTCTGCCGCAACGCCGGCTTTTTGCAGAGCATTGAAAAATTGGGTGGCGTTTTGCGAGTCCACCTTTTCGTCGCGCTCAGTGGCATAGATAAAGCTTGGCGACGTCTGCGCAGTGACATGCTTCACGGGGTCGATAGCGTCGACAAGCTTCTGCGGCGCATTCTTGCCGGTGATAGCTTCCATGCCGAAGGTGCCTGGGATAGAGGGATCGAGCGAGACGCGGCCGTAGCTGATGATGGCGAAATCCGGGTGGTCGGAGATTTCTTCGTCGATGGCGTCTATCGTGAACGAGCTAGGCTCCTGGCCTGGAATCGGCTCTGGCATCGCATGTGGTGCTGCGGTGGCGAGATAACCAGCCAGATGGCCGCCTGCGGAGAATCCCCACACGCCGATGGCGTCTGGCCGGATGTTCCACTGCGCAGCGTGTGCGCGAACGAAGCGGACAGCGCGAATGCCATCGAGCATTGGGGCGGGATACATGTAGCGCGGAGAGAGCCTGTAAATCAGTACGAAGGCATTAATGCCGTGCGCGCTGAGCCACTTTGCCTCGGCAGCGCCTTCCTGCTGCGTAACGAGATGGTTATAGCCTCCGCCGGGCAGCACAATCACAGCAGCATGAGGACCGGCACCGGCAGCGGGATAAGTGTAGAGAACAGGGACGTCGTCGTACGTGTCGCCAACAGCGCCTGGCGCCTTACCCGGCCACAGGCGTTCGACCGCAGTAAAGCCTGCTGGAATGGGCGTCGCCGCGATGGATCCCGGCGCGATGACCGGTTTTGGCGCTGGAGCTTGACCGGCGAGCGTAATCGGCACCAGAGTGACGGCGAGCAAAACGGCAAGAAACTTCATGCGCAACAGGATACCCGGCAAAGGCGAGGTGACGCTTGGGATTATCACGAATGCCGATACGCGTACTAAACTGATCGCGTACGCAATAAACAACGAGGGATAGCGATGAGAGTGCAGTGGAATCTTGGAGCAGTTGGAATGATGGCGGCGCTGGTCTTGGTCACTGGCTGCAAAAAGAGCACTCCTGCGCCTGCGGCGCCTGTGCCCGTTGCGGCGGCTAAGCCGGTGCGCATACCGGTGACTATGCCCCCCAAGGTGAAGAAGAATCTCTATCCGCCTATTACCGAGGCCAATGCTGACATTGCCAAGGGAATTGCCGAGGCGCGCAAAGAGCATAAGCGTGTGATCCTGGACTTTGGTGGCGATTGGTGCGGCGATTGCCAGGTGCTGGATATTTACTTTGATCAGCAACCGAATGCTGATCTATTGAAGAACAATTTCGTGAAGGTGAATATAAACATCGGCCACGAGGACGCGAACCTGGATGTCGCTCACCGTTATGGCGTGCCCGTGCAGGGTGTCCCTGCGCTGGCGGTGCTGGATAGCCATGGCAAGACTCTGTACTCGCAGAACAAGGAATTTTCTGACATGCGCTATATGGAGCCGAACTCCGTGACCGATTTTCTGAATAAGTGGAAGCAGTAGCATTCGGCCCTATTGCATAGAAGCTGAAATCCCTAATGCGCGAAGGAGCTGCCGCATGAAGAGCAGAGTGGCCGCAGGCTACGTTTTGCTGATTGCGGTTGTGTGTGTACTGGCCTCGTGGCAGGCGAGGGTTGTGGTCGGAGCGGCCTCTGCCAATAACAATTGGGACCGGAAGGCTGCGGCGCGCTATCTGGATGATCGTGAAATCTGGTGGCAGAGTTGGCCGCGCGCGCAAAAAGACCACGGAACGGTTTGCATCTCCTGCCACACGCAGGTGCCTTATGCGTTGGCGCGGCCGTTGCTCGTTCGAGAGCTCGGTGAGGCAGGTATGAGTCCGGCGCAAACGGCCATGATGGCGAGCGTAGAGAAGCGTGTGAACGGCTGGGCCGATATGGCCACGTTTTATAACGACGCCAAGAGCGGACCGGGCAAGACAGTGGAATCTCGAGCGACCGAGGCCGTTCTCAATGCGGTGATTCTTGCGAGTTTTGACACCGCAGATGACAAGCTGCGGCCTATCACGCGGAAGGCATTTGATGAGGCGTGGGCGTTGCAGGAGACGTCTGGAAAAATTGCAGGCGCGTGGAAGTGGCAGAATTTTCACCTCGGCCCGTGGGAGGGCGACGAGTCGGAGTATCAGGGCGCAGCTTTACTAATGGTTGCGGCTCTGAACGCTCCGCAGGGTTATGCGAAGGAGCCTGAGGTAAAGCAACATCTCGCTGCGCTCCAGCAATATTTGCGTCAGGGTTATGCGTCGCAGCCGGTGTTGAATCAGCTCTATGTGTTATGGGCTTCCGCAAGAGATCGTTATCTGTTGTCTTCCAACCCGCGCAAAATGCTTCTTTCCAAATTGCAAGAGCTCCAACTCCCAGACGGCGGATGGGCAACAGCCGCGATGGATGCACACGAGCGCGTTGACCACTCACCCGCTCCGCAGACCAGTGACGGCTACGCAACGGGTGTTGCCGTGCTGGCCATGGAGCAGGCGGGAGTATCTCTGCAGGACGCATCGCTGCTGCGAGGACGCATATGGCTGCAGCAACATCAGGCCGCGGGCGGCACCTGGAGCGCGTCTTCCATCAACAAAGTTCGCGAACCCGGCAGCGATGCGGAGCCCTTTATGCGCGATGCCGCCACGGCCTATGCGGTGATGGCGCTGGATGAGAAAAAGTAGGACTATCGCGTATCCTTCACCTATGCAACCAAATTTCCCGGCAAGCAATTGGAGCCAGTCCAGGTGATCGAACGTGGGATTGGGTTGGTGACGATACTGCGACGGACACTCGTGGCGTCAATGGATCACGATGTGCTTACCGTCGCGCAGGCCACAGCCTATTCCGCGATGGTTGCCTTGTTCCCTGCGCTGATTTTGATAGCAGCATTGGTGGCGTTGCTGCCTGACATGCAGCCGCTACGTTCTCAGATGTCGATGTTTTTCGATCGTGTGTTGCCGTCGAATGTGAGCCCGATCGTCGACTCCTATTTTTCGACGGTGCATAAGAACCCGAGCACTACGGGTGCATTGCTCAGCGCAGGTGTGGTCAGCCTGACCGGCGCCGTGAGTGTGATGTCAACCTTGATGGAAGGTTTCCGCCGCGCGCACAAACTGCCGTTGGGCAGAAAGACATTTTGGATTCGCCGGCGACGTGCGTTGGAGCTGGTGCCATTGTCCCTGCTGCCAATGTCCGTAGCCAGCATGTTGGTGGTGTTTGGGCACATGATTACTCAATGGCTTGTGCGGGAGATGAGTGGTTCCATGCTGGTGACGTTTTACGCCGTTGCCTATGGGCTGCGCTGGGCCGTTGCCCTGGCCGGAAGCACTGCAATCCTGGCCGTGATCTATCACCTGGGAACAGACGTGACAACGCAGCTGATGGAGCATTTCACGCCGCCAGACCTGGGACAGTTGCTGCGGCAGCCCATGCGGATTCTGCGCAATGACTGGAGCTGGCGCGCAAGCCTGCCCGGAGCCGCGCTGGCAACAGGTTTGTGGTTCGTTTCCACACTCCTGTTCGGCTTTTATGTAACGCGATTTGCCAATTATTCACGGGTATACGGCTCTCTGGGAGCGGCGATTGCTTTGATGTTCTGGCTGTATATCGTGGCGCTCTGCGTACTGATTGGAGCGGAATTCAATGCCCAGATTGCGCTTCAAAGACAGGCAGACAGGACGAAGGAAGTTTTCCGCGACCACGAAAAGGGTGCAGTCTGACAGGTAGAATGACTGATTGCGTGTCCGCGATAGGTGTGGGCTGTAGTGAATCTCGCAGAATAAAACTGGAAGGTAAGTACCGATGGAAAGCAGTAAGGGACATGCAGGAGCAGACGGGTTGCGCCGGGCGAAAATTGTAGCCACGCTGGGCCCAGCTTCCAGCTCGGTAGACGTATTCCGGCAGCTAGTGCGCGCCGGTCTGGATGTAGCGCGACTGAATTTTTCACATGGCTCGCACGAACAGAAGTCAGAGCTTTTGGCGATGGTGCGCAAGATCTCCGCCGAGGAAAACAAGCCTATATGCGTGCTGGCAGACCTGCAAGGGCCCAAGATACGTACTGGAATGCTGGTGGGGCACATGCCCGTGATTCTCGAAGCGGGCAAGCGGCTGACCATCACACCGGTGCAGATGGAGGGCACTGCCGAGCGTGTGAGCACTGTCTTCAAAACGCTGGCGGAGAACCTTGGTCCCGGTGACTGCGTTCTGCTTTCAGACGGTCTCATTGAGCTTCGAGTTCTCGCGATCGAAGGCGCGGACGTAGTGACAGAGATCGTCAACGGCGGGGTGCTTGGCGAGAAAAAAGGTATCAACCTGCCGGGCGTGGCTATCAAGGTGCCTACGCTGACGGAAAAAGATGAAGACGACCTTGCCTTTGCGCTCAAGGCTGGGTGCGACATCGTGGCTGTCTCCTTTGTGCAGACGGCTGATGATGTTCTCTATGTGAAGCGGCGTATTGCAGAGCTCGGTGGTGATGCATGGGTAGTTGCAAAGCTTGAGAAACCACAGGCCGTCGATCATCTCGACAGCATTTTGGAAGCTGCAGACGCCATTATGGTGGCGCGTGGCGATCTGGGCGTAGAGATGCCTCCTGAAAAAGTTCCGGCCATTCAAAAGCACATTATTCGCAGGGCAAGCGACTATCGCAAGCCGGTGATTACAGCCACTCAGATGCTGGAGTCAATGATTGAAAACCCACGCCCCACGCGCGCCGAGGCCAGCGATGTGGCCAACGCCATCTATGACGGCACGGACGCTGTGATGCTGAGCGCAGAGAGCGCTGCCGGAAAATACCCCGTGGAGAGTGTCGCGATGATGAGCAAGATCATCGCTGAGAGTGAGATTCACATGGATCGCGATACCAAGCCGGCGCGGCTTCACCATGGCAAGCGCAAGTCACTGGGCGTTCCCGAGACCATCTGCGAGTGCATGGCGCACTCTGCGCAGGATCTTGACCTGGCGGCGATTGCAATCTTTACAGAGAGCGGCAATACGGTTCGCTTGCTCTCTAAGTACCGTCCAGAGGCGCCGATTTACGCGCTTAGCCCCGATTCGAATGTGGTGCATCGGCTCAATCTGTTGTGGGGAACCACGCCAATCCAGTGCGCGCGCTTCACCGGTACGGACAAGCTGGTGGAGATGGCAGAAGACATCCTGGAGGCGCGTGGATACGTGAAATCGCGCGAGGTGGTTGGGATTGTTGCCGGCACCGCAACCAAGACCGGAGCTACGAACTTTATGCGGCTGCACCTGGTTGGCGACCGCTAGGAGTTTCGTGCTGGATTTGCTCAGGCTGAGCCGCGGTTTCTCCGCGCGCGGCTGACTACAATCGAGCGATGGGCAAAATCCATGTGCTCTCGGACCAGGTAGCCAACCAGATCGCGGCTGGCGAGGTGGTGGAGCGTCCTGCGTCGGTGGTGAAAGAGCTTCTGGAAAACGCACTGGATGCCGGTGCCACGCGTATTCGCGTAGAGATTGAAGCAGGCGGCCGCAAACTGATCCGCATTGCGGACAATGGTTCAGGCATGGTGCGCGATGATGTGCTGCTGGCCTTCGAGCGGCACGCGACATCCAAGCTGCGTTCGAGCGATGACCTGCTGTCGATTGCGACGCTGGGATTCCGCGGAGAGGCGCTGCCTTCAATAGCCAGCGTGGCGCGTGTGAGCGTGGAGACTCGTGCCGCAGAGGAAGAAGCCGGCACAGCGCTCGAGATTGCGGGTGGCAGCATTCTTCGCGTAGAAGATGCCGGTCTGCCGCCAGGAACGACGATTGCCGTGCGCGACCTGTTCTTCAACACACCGGCGCGCAGGAAATTCCTTCGAAGTGAGCAGACTGAGCTGGGGCATGTTGCCGCTCTGGTCACACACTACGCGCTGGCAAATCCATCAAAACATTTTGAGTTGCACACAGCGACACAGGCGCTGCTCATTGCACCCGCTGTTGCCAATGCAGGTGAGCGGCTGTTCCAGGTATTCGGCCGCGAAACATTTGAGAGCCTGATTCCTGTAGCAGCGGAGCTCGATTTCGCGCGTGCCGGAATTCCAGAGCCGCCACCATGGAAGCGCGGCGAGGATTACGAGGCGCCGGAGCCGGGCTATCTGCGTGTGAGCGGATTTGTCTCGAAGCCTGAGCTGCAAAAGCTCAATCGAAATTCGATTTACGTCTTCGTGAACGGGCGGTTGATCCGCGACAGGCTGGTGCTGCATGCCATGACGGAGGCCTATCGCAACATCATCCCGCCAACATCGTTCCCGGTTGTCCTGTTGTTTTTGGAGATGCCTGCCCGCGAAGTCGACGTGAATGTACACCCTGCGAAGACCGAAGTGCGCTTCCGGCAGGGGCCGTTTGTGCACGACTTTGTGCGCGACACTGTGCGTACAGCGCTGATGAACGCACGGCCCGCTGCGAGTTTTTTCGCGGCACTCAACTCAGCGCCGACCGCAAGCTCCAGCCTGATGGTGGATGTGAGTCTGTTGCCGGGAATTGATCAGCCGGTCTTCGAGCCGCGTGAAGGCTCACTTATGCCGGAGAGCGAAGGCGCAATTGAACCAGGCGATATTGCCGGCTTCGAATTGAGCGAACCCATCGTTCCCCCTTCGCCTGGAAGGCTCGGCTTCGAAGGCGCAGGAATGGCAGTTGGCTACGACGAAGCCGGGTTTATTGGCGGCGAACAAGCGACATTGAATTCACTGTCAACTCTCAGACCGCTCGGCCAACTGCGCGACTCCTTCATTCTGGCAACCAATGAAGAAGGTCTCTGGATCGTCGACCAGCATGTAGCGCATGAGCGTGTGTTATTCGAAAAAATCCTGCGTGAACGCAAAGTAGAGCAGGTGCAGCGCCAGCGGCTACTGATGCCGGTGCTGGTCGATCTGCTGCCGGAGCAAATGGTCACCTTCGCGGAAATTGCCGAGGAGCTCGAACGTAACGGGTTTGAGGCCGAACCCTTTGGCCCGCGCACTCTGGCGGTTAAAGCCACGCCAGTGGGTCTCGAGGGCAAGGAGCTGGAGCGGATGCTCGAGGAAGTGCTGGGCGTGACTGAAAAATCTGCCCAGGTGGACAACGAAGAAACCCGCCGCACCCGAATAGCGGCCTCCATTGCCTGCCACGCGGCCATCAAGGTGAATATGAGGCTAGAACCCGAGAAAATTGACTGGTTGCTGCGTGAATTGGGCAAAACAGAGCATCCTACAAGCTGTCCCCATGGCCGGCCCATCGCATTGCGGTATTCTTTAAAAGACATCCAGCGGGCGTTTCAGCGCATTTGAGTGGCGCGGCCATCGGCTGAGCGCGGGGACATCAGATCTCCGCCGGACAAGAGGGAAAGATTTTGCCAACAACAGAGTTCAATGAAGCGCAGCTGACGGCTGCCCGCGCGAAGATGTGGCATCAGGACGGCGAGGCTCTGCTTACGCTGGAGGCCGCCCGCGCCTGGATAAAGCAAATGGGCCTGGTGCTGTTTGCACCACGATTGCAGATTGTAGCGCCCGCGGCGTCGTTGGTTGAAGCGACACTTGGCCATGCGAATCCTGCGCCAACATTGGCAGAGACAGAGACTGCGCGCAGCTTTGTAGCACGGCTCGTGCAAGAAGGCGAAGTCCTGCCGCTGCATCTGCTGGGCGAGGCTGGCGACACGCCAGACTTCATCGTCTCGGTGCAGGTGTTCAGCTTCGTTTTCACTCTGCGGGGAGATAAAGCGTGGAAGCTGCCCCCGTCCGCGACCAGCGTCTCTCCTCTGGCTGGTAAGGCGTATGAGGAGTTGAGCAGCCGGGGAGCGCTGAGCGCCTCTGAACTAGCCAGCGAGCTTGGCAGAGAGGTCAGTGAAACTGCCGTAGTCCGCGTTCTTGTAGAGCTATGGTCGAATCTGCGTGTGATTCCGGTCGCACACCAGGGCCAGCAGAGCACGCGATGGGAGCTGCTTTCGCAACGCTTTTTGAAGGCAA
>Ga0206876_1228_pt2 | contig 10873 bp, 9 predicted proteins | sample Alteio_BWOrgCont_10_FD_152619 | JGI IMG/M metagenome (GOLD analysis project Ga0206876, IMG submission 152619) | Enriched cells from forest soil in Barre Woods Harvard Forest LTER site, Petersham, Massachusetts, United States -... | ecosystem: Environmental > Terrestrial > Soil > Temperate forest > O...
CATCATACGCCCACGCCCAACCGCGCATGTTCGTCTTGCTCTATCGGATGCTGTGAATATGAAATTACCGGTCGGCCGACTCGTAAACGGCGTCGTTTGGACGGTTGGGGCATTTGGCATAAGTCAAGGGCTTCGTGTCGCGACAAATGTTATTTTGACCAGGCTGCTTGCCCCAGAGTTATTTGGCCTTATGCTAATAGTCAACACGCTTAGTATGGGAATTCAATTGATTTCTGATGTCGGCATCGGTCAAAATATCATATATAGCAATAATGCGAGTGAGCCAGGCTTTTACAATACTGCTTGGAGCATCCAAATTATCAGAAGTCTGGCCCTTTTCCTAGTGTTTCTCATAGCATCGGTTCCGGTGGCGCGGTTTTACGATCTTCCTATCCTCGCAATTATATTGCCTGTTTCAAGTATTAGTATTATCATTGGGGGATTTGCTTCCGTAAGTCCTTCGATACTGCGAAAGCAGATGCAATTTGCTAGAGTGAATATGTATGGGGTGCTTACAGGGGGGATATTGCCCGCAGCAATTTTTCCCATACTTGCCTACTTCAATCGAACAATTTGGGCGCTAGTAGTTGGCAACGTAATAGTCTCTGCCGCGTCTACGGTAGCAAGTTACTTTTTGATTTTTGGCCTAAAGCTTAAATTTTACATGGAGAGACGCTATGTTTGGGAGATTGTCAATTTTGGGAAATGGATTTTCGTTAGTTCGCTGGTCTACTTTCTGTCTGGGAATTTTGATCGATTGTACTTTGCCAAAGTAGTCCCTCTAAGCTTGTTGGGAATTTATGGGATCGCGCGCTCTATCTCGGAGATGTTGGGCGCCGTGGCGACGCAATTAGGCAATAACGTTGTGTTTCCGTTCATATCGTCGCACGCGGATATGCCGCGCGAAAACCTGCGCCAGCAGCTTGCTCCAATTCGTGCGAAATTTTTGTTCCTGACCGCTTGCGGTTTCTCGTTGTTGATCGCGACTGCTGATCTGGCAATCAAACTGCTCTACGACGAGCGGTACCGCGCAGCCAGCTGGATGCTGCCGGTCCTGGTTATCGGCGCGTGGTTTTCCATGATTGCCACCATCAGCGAGTCAACCCTGCTAGGCTTGGGAAGGCCGTCCTATAGCGCGTTCACCAACGGCTTGAAGTTGGTCCTGCTCGTCTTTGGGCTCCCGCTGAGCTTTAAGTTCAATGGACTTGTTGGCGGCATGGTGACTCTCGTGGTGGCTGAAGCATGTCGTTATGCTCCGGTCCTCGTTGGGCAACGACGCGAGCGTTTTTCGTTTGTTGCGCAGGACTTTGGCATTACTTTCGCGATGCTCGTAATGACTGGATTTTGGGAATGGCTGCGATGGGCGTCCGGATTCGGCACATCGTTTGATTCCCTGATTGAATATGTTTCACAATAGTTGTTGTCCATCCGACTTCGCCTCAGTCAATTCGAGCGGATGACGTCAACGTAGGTTTGAGGACGCAGTTGTGACGCCGATAACTTGGCTTTATGCAACAATTTGTATTGGAGCTCTTTTCTTAGCTGCCGCAGGGGGGGCCCCGCGGGCCGACACTGTTAGCAACACACAATGGCGGACTTTGCGGATTGGGGCGGGCGGATTCATCACCGGCGTTGACATCTCTTCCGATGGCTCAACGCGAATTGTCCGCACCGACACTTATGGGGCGTACATTTGGGACGTTGCCCAGAAACAATGGAAGCAGGTGGTTACGTCACGCTCGATGCCGCCCGCGGACGCGGCGGTTGATAGGAATTCGGGCGTTTACGAGATACGTGTCGCCCCAAACCTCCCGACCCGTTTGTACATGGCGTACCGAGGCAATGTCTATCGGAGCGATGATCGTGGAAATCATTGGACCCGAACCACTTTCATAAACGTCCCGATGGACGCGAATGATGACTTTCGCACCGCGGGCCAGAAAATGGCCGTCGATCCGGCAAATCCCGATGTCATGTATGTCGGAACTCCGGCGAACGGCGTATTTTTCACGGCTGACGGGGGGGCGACATGGACCTCCGTCGCCGCGATACCCAAGAGCGCGCGAGCATCAAACGGAAAATATCCCGGGCACGCAGGCATTTCGTACGACCAAGGCTCCCACCCGACCAACGGCAGAACGAGCACGATTTATATCTCCAGCTTCGGAAACGGCGTATATCAAAGCGTCGACGCCGGAGCGTCCTGGAGTCGACTGAGCGGCGGTCCGACGAACGTCAGTCACGGCAAATGTGCGTCGGACGGCGCGTACTACGTCACGGGTGATGACGGTCGCTCGGTATGGCGATATCAGTCCGAGGCTTGGGCGAACATTACGCCCTCCGCCGAGAATTGGGATGCCGTCGCTATAGATCCGTTCGATCCGTCCCGAATCCTGGCGATCAGGGAGGGCGGGTTCCTCGACATAAGCCATGATCGCGGCGCCACATGGGGGGGCATAATCTGGGGGCCGGGGTACAATCATCGAGTGGCGAAGGATATACCGTGGCTCGCGTGGACAAATGAACATTACATGTCCACCGGAGACTTGCTGTTCGATCCTGCGATGCAAAATCGACTTTGGTTCGCAGAGGGAATCGGCGTGTGGTTCACGGACATTGAGAATAATAGCGCAACGCCGAAGTCGGTCACGTTTAGCTCTCAAAGTCGGGGGATCGAGCAGCTGGTGGCCAATCAAATCATTTCGCCGCCAAGCGGCAAGCCGGTCGTCGCCTCATGGGATCGACCGGTTTTTTACATTGAAGACCGAGACGAGTTTCCTGTGACCCACGCTCCCGACAATCAGCATGCGATCGTCATGGGTTGGGCGCTCGACTATGCCTCCTCCAAGCCCGACTTTATCGTGGGACTTATGAATTGGTGGGGCGTCGAAAAGTCCGGTTACTCAACCGATGGCGGGCGGACGTGGAGAACATTCGACGCCCATCCGGACGTCGTCGGCAGTAAGATCGGCGGGGGAATCGCTGCGAGCACGCCGGAGAACATCGTCTGGGCGCCGTCAAACAACGCGACGCCTTACTACACCAACGATGGCGGCGCGACCTGGCTGCAGGCAGCGATCCCGGGAGCTCCTACTTCGGGCGAAACCGGGTGGGGGTTTGCATATTATCTGAACCGTCACATCGTGGCTGCGGATCGGGTCGCGCCGGGAACCTTTTACATTTACAACTACTTGAAAGGGCTCTACCGCTCGTCGGACGGCGGGGCGACCTGGGCAATGGCGCACTCTGGGGAAATCGCGGCATTCTCAGGATTCAGCGCTATGCTTGAGACCGTGCCGGGCCAAAGGGGTCATTTGTTCTTCTCATCCGGCGCCCAAGGAGGAAACGTTCACCCTGGCGCGAATCCGTTCATGCGCTCGACCGACGGCGGCGGCACGTGGAGGGCTGTTCCCAACGTTTTCGAGGTGCGCGCGTTTGGCTTCGGCAAACCATCGGGTGATTACCCGACGATTTTCATTTGCGGATGGGTCAGAGGAGTCTATGCAATTTGGCGATCCAGCGACAACGCCCGATCGTGGACTCAGATCGGGACATTTCCGCTGGACAGTCTTGATGACGTCAAAGCTATGGACGGCGACAAGAACGTTCAAAATCTCGTCTATCTCGGATTTGCTGGATCCGGATATGCCTACGGAATCGGAGCCGTAACGCCGTAACCACATCGGCGTCATTTGAGGGCGTCGCAGTATACCGCTTAATTGGACGATGCCTCCGGCTCGTGCGCCGACGGGTCGGCGTTTTCGACATCGTCTGATCTGACCATTTCGCTGACCACTCAGGCACCGCGAAAGTCCAACCGCCGCCTGGCATTGATTGTTTGCGTCATGTCGTCCGTTTGCGTCGCCATGTCCCTCGACTTGGGCAACGCGACGAAGTTAAAAGCGCGGAAAGGATACAGACCACACTTCCGGAATTCATCGGAGTTCAAGCTTCCCTTCTTGAACAAGAAATCCGAAAAAGTGTATATATTGTAACCCAATGTCGCAGTAACGAATTCGAATACCGCGAATCTACTGCCCCCTGTCTTTTGAAACTGAGACTCTGGACCACATTCAAATATTATCGACGGCTGCCATTGTTCGATTGTACGTCTCGCCCCACGAAGCGCCAGCAGTTCTCCTCCCTCAATATCCAATTTGATCAAGTTGATCTGGCGGTTCAACAGAACATCATCGAGCCGACGGACGGAAACTTGATAGGCGCGCGTTCGCACCTTCTGCCTGCTCGACAAGACGCTTCTCTTGAATTCCAGGTGACTGAACCCCGGCTTCTCGAGGTCCTCGATAAAGAATGCCGTGCCGTTTTCGTCACCCACAGCGCTTGCGATGACCTCAACCGTTGGAAATCGCTTCTTGAGCCATTCGCTTTTGCCTCTTGAGGGCTCAAAAGCAATATGCTGCCCCTTGGGTGCCTGCTTTGCCACAAGACTGAGAAAAGAACCGATGTGCGCGCCAACATCGACTGCGTTAGATTCTTGCCCGAGCAAGCGTTGAGCGACGAAAGGGAGTTGTCTCTCTTCCAAGTATAACTCCATAAGCTCCGGATGTTTATACCTAGATAACGATGAGATGTGCCAGCGCGTTGCGGAAACACTACTTTCGAAACGTGTGCCGATTAGCGTTGCTTTAATCAAAAGGGAGAGAGGAAGCCGAGATTGAATAACAAAAGTAAAGGTTTTCATGTCCATCAACTTCGCCAAAGGTTTGATCTATCCTGGCACGAACGCAGCGGAGAGCGGCACCACGAGCGCGTATAATACCTCTGTCATCTTCCATCCGCAAGGAAGTGAGCTAGTCAGCAGCAAGCGAGCTGGCGAACAGATCGCTTTAGGACCCGACGCATGCGCGGCGGCTTCTTGCGTTGCCAATGGGGCGGCCCTTTCGGGCTCGCGGCCGAGTTTGTGCGCTTGGAGTTCGGGAGGGCGCATTAAAGCCGCCGAAGCGCTGTCAAAGACATCGCCCTTTGATGACCCGAGCAAATCTTGCAGGCAGATGATCAGAGCGAGGCGTCCTGGCCGCTCCTTCGGCGAGTCAATTCGCCCGCCGTGCCAGCGACCCCTTCCCTTTCCCTGGGCGTCAGCCGGCTGAACCTTCTACACAAGGCAAGCTGGTTGATCCCACGACTTTGACGAGCGACAACTGCCGACGCTTCTGGACCCGTCGCTTGACCGCGATTTGCCAAGGCCGCTCCCAATAGAAGGTTGAAAGATGCGCCATCAGAAAAGTAAGAGCGAAGCTCATCGGGCGTTTCAATAGATACTTGGTCACTGCGCCGCCCTCGCTCATCCAGCCGTGCGCGGTCGCCGGATGGATGACATAGAGTGCGTAAGAAATTGTTGCAATATACCGAGCCGGCCGCGATCCAAGAATGGTTTCCGGATTGGCGGCTCCGTATTTGAAGGAGCGCCGATGCATACGGGCGAGCGTACTGGAGCCACTCTGAGAGCGGGTAGGAACAAACCGCCCACAGCAATGCGGCGAAGCCCAATGCTGCGGCAAGCAGCCTGGGGTTTGCGCTGCTCGGACGGCGGCCTTCAAGGTAAGCGAAAGCCATGGCCGCGCAAGCGCCCGCTAGGATCTCATCGACCCGCAAATGGGTCACGATAGAAATATACGTCCCCGTGCTGATTCGCATGAGCGTGATAACCAGACATGCGGGCCAGACAATCCAGAGGCCGTTTTGTCCAAAAAGCAATACGACAAGCGCGATTGCAAGGTAGAAATGAATCTCGACGCAAAGAGACCACAGATGGCTGGTCCAGCCAGCATCCAGGTATTGTGACAAGTAGTTAACCGTGAACAAATTGGTCCAGATCAGAGCCTTTGGGCTGAAGGTAAATACCAGAAAAACCACCATCGTATAGGATGCTGATCGCTCGCAGGCCGTCAAGAGCAGGAAGTTTACTTTTGGACCCCGCCGTTGACATCTCTTGCGACTCACTCCAGGTGCAAAAACGCAAATTCCGTTTCTCTGCCGCGTCCATCAAGAACGGTTCGCCGAACGGCGGCCAATTACGTATCACCTAGGTGAAAGAACTTGGTCAACATAAGTAACGTTATGCAGCGATTTGTCGGCGACCGCAATCTCCGTCTTTCGACGTAATCCTATAGGTTCTGTCCCCCGAGATTGGCGCCGACCCCATTGGATGCTCCGAGAGCATCCGGCCGCCTTTTTGAAGGCCGCTCGCTGTCTTCAGCACATCCGATTTCCGGCCGAGCTCGGCCGCCGTGACATTGGCGCGTCGGTTATCGCGGCCAATCGAGGAGCCCTCGCCAAATCGGACCAGCCTCCATGGCATAGAGATTGGATTTCGACCCTCAGGAAGCAATGGTCGGATCATTGCATCCGGATATTACGTCAGCAAAGAAATGTCTGTACTTTCCAGCAATTTTCGCCCACGAGAAGTCTCTTGCCCTCTCAATTCGCTTCAACTTTCCGGCGTTGCCTGAATGACGCGCGCGCTCAATGCCTTTGGCGATGGCCGAAGCGTCGTTCGTATCGACCAGAAATTCATCCTCCCCGACGATCCAACGCACCCGCGGCATATTGTGTGCAACGATCGGTAGACCGCAAGCCATCGCTTCGGCGAAGACACTTCCGAAGGACTCGTCTTTCGAGCAGTGCAAAAATGCATCTGCAGAGTGGTAAAGAATCGGCATTTTTTCCGGGGCAATCGAGAGACGCGTGAACCTGCCAGGCAAACGTTCCGCAGCCTCCGCCGCAATCGCCGTTCGGAGGGGCCCATCCCCGGCCACCACCAAATGCGCATCGGAAATTCGGCTGACGGCCTCGATCCCGACCTCTACGCGCTTGCTCGGAATCAATGCGCTCACCATCAGCACTGTGAAACGATCCTCTGGAATCCCGAATTCGTCGCGCCGCGCCGGACCGGGCCGGAATCGATCACAATCGACGCCGTTCGGTATCAGCCGGCAATTCCAGGCGTCCTTGTTCCGTTCAAAATAATCCGGATTGATGCAGACCAGTCCATCGCACCCAAAAAATCGATATTCTGATTTGCTTTCGGATTGTTTCGCGAACGCCGGCCAATCGCCATTCTGAGTTACAAAAATATGCGGCGGGCGGGATCCACGGAGCACAGGCCTCCTAAGAATCCAATTAATGAAGGGATAGCTGCAGGTTACTGTGATGTCGTAATCATCCGGTCTAAACCTCCAAGCTAATGACGGGACAAATGTTAGTTCTTCGTAGCAACATTCGTTTCTGAGAGCAGGGAAAAAAGGATACCTCTCGAAGTATTCCCGTCGAATGCTTGCCGCTTGCAAGAAGCGATAAGGCGTCTGCGCTTTTAAAGTTCCGGAGCCAATCAACGTGACCGAGTCTCCTAACTTGGAAAGCTCTCTTGCGACAGAAATAAAAGCAAGCTCTGCTCCTCTGTTATATCGATGCAATCCAGGCAGAGCGAAAAGGATTCTCATGCTGAGGACTTATAATCGCGATCCACGGAAAAGACAATTTGCAACGAATGACCTGGCGGGTCAACATGGTAGACTGAGTTTCAGTCCTCGACCTCACGGCCGGGTGAGCGGATATGAGAAGCCAAAAATGACCAGGCGCGGCCGTCGCCGGGAGAGGAAACCCGCGGCGAATGCCGGCCGTCGGCTCCTTGAGCGGTCCTCGACAGGCACGGCTAACAGCCCGGTGACGAAGTCCCGGTTTTCAGCTTGAGGTGGGCGCGGCGGCGATGACGACGAGCGCTGCTAATTCGCCATTGACGACGGCGATCAGGCCGAAGGCCAGAGCGGCGTCGGTTCGCAGGACGAAAATGAAGGCGTATGCGGCCTCCGCGGCTTGTCGCGGCGTTCCCTGGCCGTGCAGGGCGCGCATCAGCACGCCGAGATTGAAGCCTGCGACATGCATTAGGTAGCGTTTGTGGATGTTCTCGCGTCCGCGCAGCCACGCCCGGCGCATGCCGCCGCGATCGAGGACATGGGCGAAGCTGCGCTCGACCAGTTCGCCGCGTCGGCGCATCGTCTCACGCCCGATCCCCGATTTCAGCCGCACCCGGTTGGCGTAGACGGCTTTCCGGGCCGCCTCGTCGCCATGCCAGCGAAGATAGCCATTGGTCGGCTCGGGCTCGGCGATGCGCGTCTTCCAGACGCCGCCGTCGAGCGCCCTCAACTGGTCGCGCGCATGATAGCCCTTGTCGGCCACGAGGACGCAGGGCTCGTCCTGGCTCGGCGCGAGGCCGACCTCGGCGAGATTGCAGGCCGCCGCCTCGAGGGTCGGAGAAAGCGTCGTCGTGTCGCCTTCGTCGGCCGAATGGATCGGCGCCGCCACCACGACGCCGGTGTCGAGATCGACCGCGTGCTCCGGTTTGTAGGCCAGATGCGTCGTCCCGTCCTTCATCCTGGCGATCTTCGCCTCGGGGTCGGTCGGGCTCTTCCAATCCGTGTTCGACAGCGTCTTGCCCTTGCGCTTGCGGTCGAAGCGCGCCAGGTCCTCGGCGCTCGGCGTGTCGATCCCGCTCTCTTTCGCCATCCGCGTCAGCATCTCGCGATAGCTCTCGCCGTTGTCGCGCCGCACGATCGTGCGCAGCGCGGCGTTGGCCTCCATCGTCGAGCCGTCGACGCCGATCCGCTCGCCCTTCACCAGGCCGTGCTCGGCGACCAGCCTCAACACGAAACCGAACACTTTCTCATGCGCCTCGTGCGGCAGACGCGAGCGCGTGCGCGACAGCCACGAATGATCGGGCGCCTTGTCGCGGTTCGACAGCCGCAGGAAATCGCGCAGCGAGAACGAGTCTGCGCAACGCCACGCAATGCCGCGCTCGCTGTCGATCCCCTCGAAATAGCCGATCATGTGCATGCGGAAGTACCGCCCAGGCGGCAGCGACGGCGCGCCCATCCTCGGCGCGTAATAGGGCCTGCACACCCCTTCCACGAACGCGTCGAACCCCGCCCCCCGAAGCAGCTCCTGCAACCGGTCGTAGAACGCGTGTCCCGGCGAGCGCGGCATCTCCGCCCACGTCGTCATCAGGTCGCCCTGAACCCCCTCCGACCGCCCCATTGCCATCGCCGATCACCCTGCCCAAGCGCCGCAAGCGCAGGGAATCAGCACTTCCAGACTTCGTCAACGGGCTGCTAAGGCCCCCCTGAAAAGCGTGCGAAATTGGCATGATCAGCGCCCTCCGGAGGTCAAGGGTCAGGAAGCTAAACGCCGCCAGTAGCCCATCTCAGTCGCTAGGCCCCCAATCAAACCAATATCCATCGCATACACGTATTGAAGCCGGTACGTCACAAATACCCATTCTTCAAAACTTTGAATGTACACCAGTAGCACGGCCACTCCGAGCCCAATAAGCAGGTCAGCCCTGATGTCCTGTCGATGGCGCAAACCACATCGAAACGCAACGTTGAGCGGGACGATAAATAGAATTACACAGGCGATCAGCCCAAAGTAGCCAATTTCGGTAACAGTTAGCCAATAGAAATTATGTACTGTTGCCGAATAACTGGTCCAACCGACTCCTGCTCGTTCATAATACCCTCCGGTGTTGGCCGCTTCAACGAAATTGTTAGCGCCGACACCCATGGGATGGTCTGTCAGCATCATCGACGCCGCTTTTTCGAAGGCGACGCGCTCGTTGTCTGAGCCCTCAATCTGCTCAGCGCCCCGTTGCGCTATTGCGGAAATCGCTAGAGGCCCGATCACCGCCGCGGCAGCAACGAAAACCGCCAGAATTCCACCCTTCCGAGACGTCCATCCCCGCATCGCTGAGAGCGCAAAAACGAGACCATATCCCAGGGCACCAAGTGCGATAGTGCCGCGGGACGTCGTCATCAATTCAACAATCGCGCCGGCCGGGAAAACGACGGCGGGCAACACTCCGGCCCGTCCTGTGAGGAGCAACGCGAAGAAAGGAAAGACGATAAAGTGTGACAGCATTCCGAGTTCGTTTTGATGAAAGAAAGTTCCGCTAGCTTGCAGCACGCCCAGTCCGAACCGCTGCCACAACACGGTCACTGCCTCCATGAGCAAGCCCGCCGCCATTCCCTTAAGAAGCGCATCAGGAACGACCGGGTTTGCGCACCCTCTAACGATAACCGCATAGAGAAGAAATATCCGTGCAAACTGCCAAGAATAGAAAAGCGTAGCCTCCGGCGCGATTGCCTGCAGCGCCGATAGCAAAGTAGACAAAAAATAAAGTCCAAAAGCAATACGAAATGGCAGCGGATGTGAAGCGCGTGGCATGCTTAAGTACAGTGACAACGCCAGCGTGTCTAAAACAGTTAACTCAATTCCTTTGGCGTAACCGGGCCAAGTCACCCAAGACACCGCAGCCATGTATAAATGAACGGACTCGATTACGAAGGGCAAGAACCCTATGAGCATCCAAACCAATTTAAGCAGCCGAACATTAGAACGCAGATACGGAACGAGCGGTAATGTCGCTCCAAACAGCACAACTAACCTTATCCATTTCACGCGATTAATCTTCCAACAATGGGCCCTAACGGCCGGCGGCCGCATAACACGAGGCATGAAGGACGGCAACCTTCTGCCCGGGGTGGCCAGGGCTCTGAACGCGGGTTAACGCGCAGGTAAGTGTCCCCCGGCAAAGCCGGGGGCTTTAGCATTTGAGCCGCTCAAAGCGGCTTGAAAGGCCGCTTACGCGGCCCGGTTCCCTCAATCCGAAGGTCGCGCTTCGAAACAATCCCTGACATGTTGAGGCCCAGTAAAGCACTGTAGTGCGGCACGGTTTTGAGACACGCGGCTGCGCTTGGTCAGGCGGCCAAGGGTAAGGTGGCTGCGAGCGTCGGGTCAATTGCAATTCGTTCTCTGACCCTCGCGGGCGTTTTGTATCCACGGCGCGCGCGACGAGCCAAGT
>Ga0206876_1283_pt1 | contig 10749 bp, 10 predicted proteins | sample Alteio_BWOrgCont_10_FD_152619 | JGI IMG/M metagenome (GOLD analysis project Ga0206876, IMG submission 152619) | Enriched cells from forest soil in Barre Woods Harvard Forest LTER site, Petersham, Massachusetts, United States -... | ecosystem: Environmental > Terrestrial > Soil > Temperate forest >...
CATGAAACCCCCATGTCGTCATCCACCATCCATTGAAGGACTCCGTTGGCAAGGAGCAGGCCCGCGCAAAGAATTAATATTTTCAGGCTGTGGCTTTTCAAAATTGTCCAATTTCAGAAGTTATCGGGCTGCAACACGCGAGTCGGAATCTAGTTTGCCGACAAAATCATGTCAAGAAAGTCCAAATAAACGGCTTTCAACAGCCCGTCAATAATCCATCGGCAGATCGAAGGAGATTCAAAAGCCACTTTTATAAATTGCGCCGTTTGCGCTTGTCTTGGACTTGCGCTGTGATATTCGTATGCGCATATCTGATTCTATTAATCCGCAACCCTGACCGCGTCTGGTTCTTGTATTTGCCAGTATGCAGAACCGGGCACGCATGAAGATTCTCATTGACCATCAAAATCCGTTCCTGCTGATGCATGGCGGATTTCAGATCCAAATTGAGCAGACGATGCTCGCGCTTCAGAAGATTGGCGTGGAGGTCGAGTATCTTCGCTGGTGGGACGATTCCCAGCGCCCGGACGTAATTCATTTTTTCGGCCGGCCGGATTCCGGCTATGCCCATTTTGCGCGGCAGAAAGGCATAAAACTGGTCATGTCACGGTTGCTTACCGGTTTAGGCTCGCGTAGCCATGCCAAACGGAAATTGCAAAAACTGGTAATGACCGCCAGCCAGGCACTGCTGCCAAAAATGATCACCAGCAATTTTGAATGGGAGGCGTACAAGACCGTTGACGCGGCGGTTTTGTTGACTTCGTGGGAGGCCCAGTTGCAGCACGAAATGTTTTCCGTGCCGAAGGAGAAAATTTTTGTGATTCCCAATGGCGTTGAGGACGCTTTTTTCCAAAGCAAGCCGGCTGCGCGCGGACCCTGGCTTGTTTCCACCGTGACCATCACCGAGCGCAAGCGCGTGGTGGAACTTGCGGAGGCGGCGGTTCTGGCGCAGACCCCGCTGTGGGTCATCGGCAAGCCTTACGCCGACGCTGATCCCTACGCGCAGCGGTTTTTGAGATTGGCGCGCGAAAATCCGAAATTAATCCGCTATGAGGGCGCGATTCAGGACCGGGTGCGAATGGCGGCGGTTTACCGCGAAGCGCGCGGATTTGTTTTGCTGAGCGCCATGGAAAGCATGAGCCTTTCGGCTTCGGAAGCGGCGGTGTGCGAGTGCCCGCTGCTTTTGAGCGATCTTCCGTGGGCAAAATCCGTTTTTAGGGACACCGTGACCTATTGCCCGATTACTGGGGACGCAGCGGCGACGGCGAAAATAATGCGGGAGTTTTACGACGCGGCTCCCGGTCTGAAACCGGCTGCCCGACAGGTTACCTGGGTGGAAGTGGCGCGCCAGTTGAAAGAGCTTTACGAAACGTTGCTGAATTCCAAGTGATGAGGGGAGTGCCGCCAAAAACATAGGCATCCCGGTTTTTCTGTGGCATGATGGGTGAATGACGCCGAATGAAGCCATTCTGCTGCTGGAAAAATTTCGCGCTGGAGGAACCAGCCGCGAGGCGGTGTTGCGCGCCTTTCAGGCGGCGCCAGTCGCAGATCTGGGATTCGCCGCCGTGGATACGCATCGCTCGCTGCGCAAGGGATTTCCGGAGGTCATTTTTGGCGCGGGCAAAACGCCGGAGCAGGTGGTTAAAATCGCCGCGAAACTATTGGAGAAAGAAAGCCGGGTTTTGGTCACGCGAATTTCACCCGAACATGCGCGGGTGTTGCGCGCCAAGTTCAGGCGCGCGGTTTACCATGTGGCCGCGCGCTGCGTGACGATTGAAAAAAAACCGCTGGCTAAACGACAGGGAACCATCGCCGTCGTGTGCGCGGGCACCAGCGACTTGCCGGTGGCGGAGGAAGCCGCGGTCACGGCGGAAATCATGGGCAATGCGGTCGAGCGCGTGGTGGATGTGGGAGTCGCCGGACTGCACCGATTATTTGCGAAATTGGACACATTGCAGAAGGCTAATGTGGTAATTGTGGTGGCGGGGATGGAAGGTGCACTGCCAAGCGTGGTGGCGGGCCTTGTGGGCCGGCCGGTGATTGCCGTGCCGACCAGTGTGGGTTATGGCGCGAGTTTTGGCGGACTGGCCGCGCTTCTTGGAATGTTAAACAGTTGCGGCAGCGGCGTGACGGTGGTGAATATTGACAATGGCTTTGGCGCCGGTTATGCCGCAAGCCAGATCAATACACTGGCTGGCAAGACTTCGTAATTTTTTGGTCGCACATGAAAACTTTATACTTGGATATTTTCAGCGGCATCAGCGGCGACATGCTGATCGGCGCGTTGATTGACTTGGGCGTGGATGCGACAAAACTGGAGCGCGAGCTGAAAAAATTGCCAGTCGAAGGCTACCATCTTCATGTCGGGCGCGGCGAAAAATCCCAAATCCACGGAACGAAATTTGATGTTCACTTGTCCCATGAACATGAACATGAACATGAACACGAGCATACGCACGCTGGCGGTGTGACACACAGCCACGCTCATTCGCAAAGACATTCCCATCCTCACGAAGAACAGGGCGGCCATTCGCACGCTCATGAGAATCATGAGCATGCTCACGACGATCATGATCATGGCCACGAACACGAGCACAGTCGGAATTTTGCCGAAATCGAGCAGTTGATTTTGAACAGCGCGTTGTCCGACTGGGTGAAGCAAAAGGCAGTGAATGTTTTCCGGCGGATTGCCGTTGCCGAGGGCAAGGTTCACGGTCTGGCGCCGGAAAAGGTGCATTTCCACGAAGTTGGCGCGGTGGACTCAATAGTGGATATCGTCGGCGGTTGCATCGCCCTGGAAATGCTGGGCAAGCCGGTCGTGATGGCTTCATCGGTCGTGGAAGGAACCGGCTGGATAAAATGCGCGCACGGACGCATGCCGATCCCCGCGCCGGCCACACTTGAAATCCTGGGCGCAGCGGGCGCAGGCATCACGCAATGCGAGGAGTCGAATGAACTCGTCACGCCCACCGGCGCGGCGATGCTGGCGGAATTTTCGGAAGGCTTTGGTCCCATGAGCGGATTGGTGGCTGAAAAAGTCGGGATTGGTTTGGGCACACGCGACAACCGCACCCGCCCAAATGTCTTGCGTGCCATTCTCGGAACTACAGATTCTTCCACCGGCACGGCCAACGATTGGGAAACGGATTCCATTGCCGTCTTGCAAACGAACCTGGACGACATCAATGCCGAAGTGCTGGGCAATTTCGTGGAACTCGCGCTGGCAAAAGGCGCGCTGGATGTTTTTCATACGCCGATTCAGATGAAGAAGAACCGGCCTGGAGTATTGCTGACCATTCTTTGCGGCACGGGGGAAGCAGACAGATTTTGCGAACTGGTTCTGCGAGAGACCACGGCCTTTGGCGTCCGTCGTACCGTCATGGAACGTCGAAAATTGAAACGGGAGTTTATTGCCGTCAAGACGAGCTTCGGAGAGGTAACGGTCAAAGTTGGAAAATTAAACGGCGAAATAGTGCAGGCCGCGCCGGAATACGAATCTTGCAAAAAGCTCGCTGAGAAGGCCGGAGTTCCATTGAAGGCGATTTATGAAGCCGCGCTGCGTCTGCTAAATTGACTCCAACAGCCATACCGCATCATCTTCAACTTCAATTCTCAACGGTTTTAAACTTTCGCCCTCGCATGGACCGCGCACACAAAGGCCCGTCAGCGGATCGTACAGCGCGCCGTGGGACTGGCAGACAAAATGATTTCCCTCGCTTTCTAAAAATCTATCACTCCCGAAATCCAGCGTCACCGGCAGATGGCGGCAGCGATTCTCGTAGGCCACAAGCTTTCCATGGAAACGCGCCAGGAATCCGTGCATGTTCTTGCCGCCGCTGACGAATGAGAACTTTACGGTCGCGCCTTCCGCAATATCGTCCGCCAAGGCTATTTTGATTTTGCGCATGACAATATTTTATCCCCGCGGATGCACCGGTTCAATATTTGTTGCTGGAATTCGCGGTTTTTGCGGTTACGGTTGCATCGCATCATGAAAAAATGGCTGAATTCAATCGAGTCTGTGGTGGCTGATTTGCGCAAAGGCAAAATGGCAATCGTCGTGGATGACGAAGACCGCGAAAACGAAGGAGATCTGATCATGGCAGGCGAATGGGCCACGCCCGCCGCGATTAATTTCATGGCGCGGTTTGGGCGCGGGTTGATCTGCGTGCCCACCACCTCCGAGCGACTAAAGCAACTCGGCATCGAGCAGATGGTGGTCAAGAACCGTGAGAGTTATAAAACCGATTTTCAAGTGAGTGTTGACGCGGCGAAAGGGATTACCACCGGCATCAGCGCTGCCGACCGCGCCCATACGATTCGCGTGATGTCGGACCCGACCGCCGTGCCAAACGACCTGGTGCAACCCGGCCATGTGTTTCCCCTGCGCGCAAAACCCGGCGGCGTGCTGCAGCGCTCCGGTCACACCGAGGCGGTGGTGGACTTGGCGAAAATGGCAGGCTGCCGGCCAATTGGTGTTCTTTGCGAAATCATGAACGACGACGGCACCATGGCCCGTCTGCCGCAATTAATAAAATTCGCGCGCAAGCACCGCCTCAAAATCTGCACGATTGAGATGTTGATCAAATATCGCCGCGAACGCGAGAAACTGGTTGAGCGCATCGAAGTCGTAAAAATGCCGACCGATTATGGCGAGTTCGATTTATATCTTTACCGATCCAAAGTGGACGGGCAGCACCATCTGGCCCTGGTGAAGGGTGATGTTACGTCGAAAGGCAGCGTGCTGGTGCGCGTCCATAGCGAATGTTTGACCGGCGATGTTTTTGGTTCGCGCCGTTGCGATTGCGGTCCGCAACTGCATCAGGCCATGCGCATGGTCGCGGAAAGCGGGCGTGGCGCAATCGTTTACATGCGGCAGGAGGGCAGGGGAATCGGGCTTGCGCCCAAGCTCCAGGCTTATAAATTGCAAGAGCAGGGCTACGACACGGTGGAAGCGAACAAGAAGCTCGGCTTTGGCATGGACCTGCGCGAATACGGCCTGGGTGCGCAGATTCTGGCCGACCTGGGCATCAAACACATCCGCCTGCTCACGAATAATCCGAAGAAAGTCGTTGGTCTGGAGGGTTATGGTTTGAACATAGTCGAGCAGGTGCCGATTCGGATAAAGCCGAATCCCCACAATGTAAAATATTTAAAAGCAAAACGGGAGAAAATGGGGCATTTATTGTAAATGTTTCGGACTCCTTGATTGAGCGAAATTCCAAACTTTGTGTTACAGAAAAATTCCAAAGCCAAATCGAAAATTTCCGGCGGACATTATGTGATCGTCGCGTCGCGGTATAACGCGCGTTATGTGGACGCGATGCTGCGCTCCGCCAGGACGGAAATTGCGCGCGCAGGTGCCGATAAAATTGAAGTGGTTCGTGTGCCCGGCGCGTACGAAATTCCGGTCGTGGCCGCGCGGCTGGCGCGAAAACATTCCTCAACCTTGTCCGGGATTATTTGCCTGGGCGTGATTCTTCGCGGCCAGACCGTTCACGCGGATTACATCGGACGGGCGGTGACCGATGCGCTCATGCAGATTCAATTGCGCCATGAAGTTCCAGTCATTCACGAGGTTTTGTTGCTTGAAAATGAGGAGCAGGCGCGCGTGCGCTGTCTTGGCACAAAATTCAATCGTGGAACCGAGGCCGCGCAAACCGCGCTCGAAATGGCAAGGGTGATGCGATTGACGAACTAATATTGCCACTGGCAGAACCGTTTGTTATTTTCATTTTAGATCATGGAGAATAAAGCGTCAGCTTCGATGGTCACGTCGGCGCGCGGAGCGCCCTGCGGTGACGTTTCCTGGGAGAGGATGATTCGGGCCGTGGAAAAAGTACGCGAACGATTGCGCCGCGCTGCATCCGCTTTGGATGCGGCTGGTGTGCTGTATGCCGTGGCCGGCGGCAATGCCGTGGCGGCGTGGGTGTCACGCGTGGACGAGGCAGCCGTGCGCAACACCCAGGACGTGGATATTTTGCTTCGCAGGACTGATTTGCCAGTAGCAATTGGCGCCCTGACTAAAGCGGGTTTTGTCCACCGGCATGCCGCGAGTTTGGAGATGTTTCTGGACGGTCCTGGAGCAAGCCCGCGTGACGCAGTGCATATCGTCTTTGCTGCCGAGAAAGTCCGCCCGGAATATTTTTCGGCTGCTCCGGACGTTGACGAGTCGGAGGCGACAGATTCATTTCGTCTTGTAACTTTGGACGCGCTGGTGCGGATGAAGCTCACTTCGTTTCGTGACAAAGACCGCACGCACTTGCGGGATTTGATCGAAGTCGGCCTTTTGGATGCCGCTTCAATCACGAAGTTACCCCAACCGCTCGGTGCCCGTTTGCAAGAGATATTGGACAATCCGGAGGGTTAGGAAAATTTCACTTTGGGCAAGTCAGGCTCGTGACTGCGCCTTGTGAAAAGTTTCACAAAGCGCTTGCCGGGCTAATTAGCCAATGTTATTCTGCCTCACATTCAGATTTTTAGATTAAATAACAAAACATGAAAATCAATTCCTGGCAGTTAATCGTCCCGGCTCTCGCGGCGGGTTTGCAGACCGTCCTCGCAGGTGACATCACCGGCACGATCACCCTTAATGGGACGCCGCCCGAGCCGGCCATCATTGACATGGCCAATTTTGCCGCTTGTTCCGCGCAGCACGCCGAACCTGTCAAAACCATGTTTTATGTGGTGGGCCCGAACAAGGGGTTAAAGGACGTCGTGGTGGTGGTAAAAGACATCACCGGAAAGTCCGCAGGCGCCTCCGCTGAACCGCTGGTGCTGGATCAAAAAGGTTGTGAATACATTCCTTATGTTTCCGCAGTTCAAACCGGTCAGAAAATTGTCATCAAGAACTCCGATCCCACGCTGCACAATGTCCACATCATGCCCGCGGCTGAGGGAAACAGTTCGAGAGCCAAGAACCTTGCACAATCCCAGGGTGATTCCTTTGATTGGAGCTTCCCCGCGCCCGAAGAATTCTTGAAAATCAAATGCGACGTTCATGCCTGGATGTTTTCCTATGTCACCGTGGTGGACAGCCCTTACTTCGCCGTCACCGGCAAGGATGGCTCTTTCAAAATTGCCAATGTCCCTCCCGGCAAGCACACCATCGAAATCATGCACCGCAAAGCCGGCAAGATCACCAAAGATGTCGAAGTGGCGGATGGCAGCGTGACGGTTGACGCCGCGCTTGAAGTTCCGGCGAAATAGTCGAGGAAGACGGAGCGCAGTCCTTCGCCTGCACGGGTGAATATGCCCCTCGCCCCTTCGGAGGGGGAGAGGGTGGCCGGAGGCCGGGTGATGGGAATTCCCGGGCAGTTTATAAATGCCGCCTATTTCGCTCAATTGAAAAACGGATCATTTCAAATGGTTGAAGCCCGCTCCAATCGTTGGTTGAACTGGTTCGCTGTTTTTACGGCGGTGGCCACGCTTGCCTTGATTGCGCTCGGCGGACTGGTGACCAGCAAGGAGGCGGGCATGGCTGTTCCCGACTGGCCCACCACCTACGGGTATAATATGTTCTTATTCCCGATCTCAAAATGGGTCGGGGGAATTTTTTACGAGCACACGCACCGGCTGCTGGCATCGTTCGTGGGAATTCTGGTGGTGGCTCTTACCCGCTGGGTGGGAGGCCGGTCAGCTTGCAAACCTCTCGTAATCATTGGGGCAATAGAAACTTTGGTTGGATTTGTAATTCCGCATGTCTCGCCGCAGTTGACCGGCGCGGGTTATTTTCTTTCGGGAATCGGGGTGGTGGTTTTGCTGGCGGGAATTTTTTGGGTGCAAAACGAACCCGCCAGTCATTCGGTTCGGAACTTCGCATGGCTGGCCTTTGTGTTGGTGCAGGTTCAGGGATTGATGGGGGGGTTGCGGGTGGTTTTGATTTGGGATAAGGCGGGAATCTTTCACGCGGCCCTCGCGCAACTGTTTCTTGTGGTGCTTTGTATTATCGCTCTGTTTACCAGTCGTTGGTGGCTGGATTTTGCAAAATCTTCGGGCGCGACAGATCGCGGCTGTTTGCGTCTCTGGCTGCCGCTGGTGACTTTGCTAATCTTTTGCCAGTTGATTTTGGGCGCGACCATGCGCCACGAGCACGCGGGTCTGGCCATTCCTGATTTCCCGCTCGCGTATCATAAAATCTGGCCGGACATGGATACCGCTTCGGTTGAAGGATATAACCAGCGCCGCTTGGAAACCCAGGAAGCCAATCCAATCACCGCTTTTCAAATTCGTCTCCAACTGGCGCACCGGTTTGCGGCCCTGTTGATTTTCGCCGGAGTTGCGTGGTGCGCGAGGGCAACGCGTCGTCAAATGGGCGCGGGTCATCCGCTGGCTAGATTCACGCTGGCTTGGTTCGCATTGATTGGGCTGCAAGTCCTCCTCGGCGCGAGCACCATCTGGTCGAACAAAGCCTCGGACGTCGCCACCGCGCACGTGGTTGTCGGCGCTCTGAGTCTGTCGGCTGGTGCGCTCTTGACCATTCTTGCGTACCGGGTATTAATTCCCGTGGCTGCAAACTTGCCGGCATCCGCGCCTGTTGGCGTATTGCCGGCCAGGCGGATTGGCCAAAACGCGAAATAACCTGCAATGAATTCTAAAGCTGTCGCGCCGGCACTTGGCGAAACCGCAATCACCGACAAGGCGTGGGTGGCTATTTTCTCAGACCTCATTAAGGCACGCCTCACGTTTCTTGTCCTCCTGACGACGCTGGTTGGCTTTTACGCCGGGTCCACTGGCAATTCAAACTGGTGGTTGTTGCTCAACACCATGCTCGGCACCGCGCTCGTCGCAAGCGGCGCGGCGGCACTGAACCAGTTAATCGAGCGCGAGTACGATGCTTGTATGGAACGCACCGAGGACCGTCCGCTGCCATCCGGACGCCTTCAGCCGCTGACGGTGCTTGTTTTGGGCACGGCCTTTTCCGCCGGGGGACTGATATGGCTCGCATGGTCGGTCAATTTGCTGACTGCTCTGCTCGGGGCCATTACCCTGGGAAGTTATCTGTTTATTTATACTCCGTTGAAACGGGTCACCACGCTGAACACCATCGTGGGCGCGATTCCCGGCGCGTTACCGCCGTTAATGGGCTGGGTGGCCGCGCGGAACCAAATAAATCTTGGCGGTTGGTCGCTTTTCGCCATTCTGTTCTTCTGGCAACTGCCGCATTTTCTGGCCATCGCCTGGATTTATCGCGACCAATATCGCCGGGCGGGTTTTATAATGCTGCCCGTCGTGGACACCACCGGAGAACGCACCGGACGCCAGGCGGTCAGCCACACGCTGGGATTGCTGCCGGTGAGCCTTGCGCCGGTGGCATTTCATGTCGCCGGGCCGATATATCTTTGCGGCGCGCTCTTACTTGGCGGCGCTTATTTGTGGTATGCGGCGCAATTTTCCCGCGACCTCGGCGTGGTCCGCGCGCGCCAGTTGTTTTTTGCCTCAATCTTGTATTTGCCCCTTTTGCTGGGATTGATGGCTTACGACAAGATTAAATAATCACTGAATCATTGACGCGTTGAAGCAGAAAAGTTAATGTAAGTGCGCAAGTTTTTGCAGAGTTAGAAAAGTTAATAATGGCCGGACCGTTGAAATAATAACCGAAATATGGACACGCAGGCCTCAACCTCGCATTCACATCCGCACACGGGCGCGCCGGACCACCATCATGACGCGCACCACGAAGAACTTGGTTTTTTCCACAAATACGTCTTCAGCACTGACCACAAGGTAATCGGCATTCAGTACGGCATCACTTCGCTTTTGTTCCTGCTCTTTGGCCTCGGTCTCATGGGAGTTATGCGCTGGTCCATTGCGCACCCCAACCAGGTGATTCCGCTCGGTATCGGCAAGCTCCTGAACATGATGGTCGGCGACATGGCCCCCGGCGGCAAAATGAGCGCCGATCTTTACAATTCTTTCGGCGCGATGCACGGAACCATTATGGTGTTTCTGGGAGTTGTTCCGCTGGCATTCGCGGCATTCGGCAATTTAATCGTTCCTCTTCAAATTGGCGCGCCAGACATGGCTTTCCCCCGTATCAATATGGCCAGCTATCAGGTTTACGTCGTTGGCGGCGTCATCATGCTCGTTAGTTTTTTCATGCCCGGTGGCGCGGCCCAGGCGGGCTGGACTTCCTATTCGCCGCTGGCAACCACCATCCCAGGCTACGGCCAGACATTTTGGCTCGTCGGCATGGTCTGCCTGATTACGTCCTCGCTGCTGGGCGCGGTTAATTTTCTGGCGACTATCATCCAGTTGCGAGCCGAGGGAATGACCTGGATGCGCCTGCCGTTTTTCGTTTGGGCGCAGTTTGTCACCGGATTTTTGTTGTTGCTGGCTTTTCCCCCGCTCGAAGCGGCGGGCGTCATGCAACTCATGGACAAGGTGGCGCACACCAGTTTTTTCCTGCCGACCGGTCTTCAGGCGAGCGGGCTTGGACACATCAGCGGCGGTGGAAGTCCTTTGCTGTGGCAGCATCTTTTCTGGTTCCTGGGGCATCCCGAAGTGTATGTCTTGATTTTGCCGGCGATGGGAATTGTTGCTGAAGTGATCGCCAACAATACCCGCAAACCAATCTGGGGTTATAAGTCTCTGGTCTATTCCGCTCTCGTCATCGGTTTTGTTTCGTTCATCGTCTGGGCGCATCACATGTACCTCACCGGCATGGGCACGCGCATCAGCACGTTTTTTCAGACCACGACCATGATCATTTCGATTCCATCCGTGATCATTCTGACATGTTTCTTTCTT
>Ga0206876_1252_pt1 | contig 10716 bp, 12 predicted proteins | sample Alteio_BWOrgCont_10_FD_152619 | JGI IMG/M metagenome (GOLD analysis project Ga0206876, IMG submission 152619) | Enriched cells from forest soil in Barre Woods Harvard Forest LTER site, Petersham, Massachusetts, United States -... | ecosystem: Environmental > Terrestrial > Soil > Temperate forest >...
ATCGACCCAAAAGAAAATCACTGAACCTACTCATGTCGAGGGGACCTGAATCATGGGCGAGTTCTTCAGCCCGTGGCGACGGAAGTTCGGCGTGATGACGCTGGTGATGGCGTGCGCGTTCATGGCGGGATGGGTGAGGAGTCTCTGTCACTTCGACAATGTTGCAATTCCCGTTGGCAAGCACACCGTTTTTGCACTTCAGTCGAACTTTGGCGATATTGCCCTCATGTGGATGTGGGAAAGCAAGGATGGTCCTGAAAGTATCGTGAAAGAGGATGGAACGGTGGCGGTCTACCAACTGATTGATCCAACTAAGATTGTTGATTGGTCAACATACCCAATTGAATTGGAAAATACCCGGCCCAACTTTATGGAATCATCGTTTCCCGACGCTCGTTGGTATTGGAAGTGGGGCCATTTTCTATGTGGGGTCGAGAATTTTGCATCCGAGAGTGGTATTGCCTCCTCGGTCATCCCGTACTGGTCCATCGTCATCCCGTCGACACTGCTTTCGGCGTATCTGTTGCTCAGAAAGCCGCAAGCGAAACCGAAAGCAATCACCGAACCCATCCCCGAAACGGTGGTGTGAATCATGGGCGACTTCTTCAAACCGTGGAAACGAAAGGTCGGCGTGGTGGAAGTCAATCCCACGTTGCGGCTCATCGTGGTTTAGGTTTTTTCTTATCGTCGGTGAATTTCGGAGGTGGTACCGGCTGGCTGTTCAGATCCTCGCCTCCGTCGCCTTTCGCAATCAATGCATCCACTTTCTTTTTGATTTGCGCCGCGATTTTCTGAATGCGTGAAACAATGTTCTCTGAGGCGTCGTGGAGTCGTTTTGATTCATCGACAAGTTCAGGGAGTGGTCGATCCTCGACCGGAGTGGGTTTCTTTAACACGCATTGTTTCCAATATCTGACCGTAAGGAATTCAATTCAAAATAAAAATCCCTCGTTGTTGGAATCCTGCAACTCCCAATCCATCACCTCGAAACTTTCGTGGGTTCTCGATCAATTCGCGGGTTGTACCACCACGACCGTCAAATAATCGCCTCTTTCGATTCAGGTCCGACAATCGATATTCCGGCATTGGACTCGGTCTTGATTTCAAAACGAATACGGCCCCGTTGCTCTTGTCACGACGCACAATCACTTTCGTTCCGTCAATCGAGATCATCGCCTTGTTTCCCGTGGGGTGGGGTAATCAGCGATAACTTGCGAACGAGTGCGGAAATGCAACATCCGTGCAGGTTTTATGTCTCCTGCAAATCAGCCCTGCAAAAATCGGATCACAATTTGCGTCCGAAGAACACGACGCCCAGCTGATGGGTGTTTCATGAAATGTCCCATCCGTTTTGATCCAAGTTGGAAAAAACCATGAAACAAGCAAAGAGCAATTGGAAACTGGAAAGAGCCAGCGTGCATCGCAAGGGGACGTGACGTCCAAAGTCAAATAGATTTACTAGAAATGATAGTGATATGCGTCCGCCGGCGCATACTCGCTCAAAGATTTGGGTGGGAGGTTACTCACGCACTGACGGGCGTACCGTCGAGGGGCATTTTCGAAAAGTGTCGCAACGAGGAAGCAAAATCCAGCACTCCGAGTTGGATTGACGTGATGAATCGAATTGGTCGCTGAATGCTTCTGCTGTTCGCCATTCCGCCAAGGCGATGAAAATCCGTATCTCATCACCGAGAATCAACGACCATGCCAATAAACGAAACCAACGAAGGGGCGCTCGCCGCCAGAAGCTAACGAGTATTGATCAATCGTGATCCCACTGACCCTACTCTCGGCGTGGCTGCTACTCAGCAGGCCGCGAGTTGCGAAACCGAAGTTGTGACCAACACATGTCTAGGCCCGTACCAATAAAGCGGCGCTAATTTGTTGCACTACACTTGTTGGCGAAGAGCGCCGATTTGACGATGACCACCGTCATATCATCGAGCTGGGTTTCGTCCTCACAGTACTCTTGGACAGCGCTATAAAGGTTCTGCACGATGGCGGGGGCGGGAAGGTTCTGGTTCGCCCGCACCACATCAAGGAGACGCTCTCGGCCGAATAATTTGTTGTCAGGTCCGCTGGCCTCGATGATGCCATCTGTATGTAATAGCAGAAGATCTCCCGGTTCCGGCGGCGATACGGCCACGGACGGAAACTGATTGTCTGCTAGAATCGCTAACGGCATACCAGTCGAGTGGAGAATGGACTTTACCTCGCCGGACGGACTTAGTACGTAACCTGGCACGTGTCCAGCATTGGCGTAGACGATCGAGCCTGAGTTCGGATCAACGCATGCGAGAAACAATGTTGCAAAGTGACCCTCCGGGGCGTCATTGGCGAGGGCGCGGTTGAGAAGTTCCAGGATCTCAGAAACGTCCGACCGCGTTAGCAACAGGGCACGCAAATACGCTCGCAATTCGGCCATCAGCAGCGCTGGACCGAATCCGTGTCCACTCACGTCACCGATGACAATCCCCAACTTGCCGTCTCGCATCGGGATATAGTCGAAGTAGTCGCCTCCCGTCGCCTCGGCAGGGAAGGACGCTCCACTAATATCGAAAGCAGCCGATGGCACCGGAGCGATTGGGAATAGCTTCTGTTGAATCCTGCGTGCCAAATGGATTTCCGCCCGCAGGCGCTCCTGCTCAAACCGTTCTTTCGCTTCGGCGAGTTGGCGCTCATGCTCTTTCCGCTCGATCTCACGGAGTCGTTCGGACTGTTGCTTGACCTGTGCTGTCTTCCGAAAAAGTTCAACAAAAACCGCAACTTTGGATCTCAAGACGTCAGGCACAAAAGGCTTCGAAAGGAAATCCACCGCGCCCGCTGCATAGCCCTTAAACACCTGCATGTCGGTCCGCTCATGAGCGGTCATGAAGATGATCGGAGTGTAGCGTAATCGTTCGCGCCGATGAATCAACTCCGCTGTCTCAAACCCGTCCATGCCGGGCATCTGCACATCCATCAAGATGATGGCAACATCATGATTCATCAGGTGCCGCAATGCATCTGCGCCCGACTGAGCCTTGATCAAAGTCTGGCCGAGATTCTCCAGCACACTCTCCAGGGCGAGAAGGTTCGCCGGAGTGTCATCGACGAGCAGGATGTCCGCTTTCCGATCCGATTCCATTCCTGCCATCTCCTCGCGAGTGGCCGCTTACTGTGATCTCTCGATCAATCGATGGAAGCCGCGCACCCGGCGAGGTCAGTGGCCGCCTGCCGTGGAGAACGGCGGCCTTTCCCAGACATCGGTTCAGAAGCTTGGCCCGTAATACAATTCTTCAGATCTTGCTTTATCTGCTGCTCAGCACTTCGTCACGAGTTCGCAACAGTGCAAAGCTTGTACCCTGATGTCAAAAATGCCAAGCGTGTCGGGGTTGCCGGTCTCAAATTGGAGACCGCCAGCTAGCCGAAAGTGAAATCACTCCGTGCCACGTCTAATTGCAGATCGGGCACTTCGACAAGTTTGTCATCCGACAAAACTACTGTACATTGACGCCTGTAAAGTGCTTCAGAACCAACGCCGATAACCCACGGAGAATGAAAGCGTCCGCTGAGGCAATGATCAAAACGGACAATTGGATTAAGAAGTTTGGCACAAGTCCTACGCTGCCAGTATCAACCGGACGTCTGGCAACCCACGGCTGTCACACACAGACAACGCACCTGCTGACGCAACGGTGCGGACGGACGTGCCACGCCCACAGCCAGTTCGCTAAAACAATCGCGATTTCACGGCATATCCCTTGCCCCGAGGCTTAACTCTCAGCCCTCGGTGAGACCGCTCGACGGACAAAGTCCGGTCGAGCGGAATTCGTTCTTTGATCAGCCACAGGTGATGCTGATCATCCCACCTCTATTTCCGAAAGGACCAACATGTCGCATGTCGTGACAATCAAAACGCAGGTTCGAGATCCGATCGCAATCCGATCTGCATGTGAACGATTGAAGTTGCCAGCGCCGGTGTTTGGCAAAGCTCGCCTGTTTACGTCGGAGGCCACCGGCTGGCAGGTCAAGCTGCCGGAATGGCTTTATCCCGTCGTTTGTGAAACCGATCACGGTGAGTTGAAGTTTGATAATTTTAATGGACGCTGGGGCAACCCGTCTCATCTGGACAGTTTCCTTCAAGCGTATGCTGTCGAGAAGGCCAAAATCGAGGCTCGAAAATCTGGCCATTCCGTCAGCGAACAACAACTGGTGGACGGTTCGATTTGTGTGCGAATTGGTGTCGCAGGATGAATCAGCGCCAGCATGCGTCGCCTGACATCCATAATCCCAAACTTTAAGAGGGCCAAAATGACTTCACCACGCCGGCGCGTGATACGCCCGCCGAGTCCCGTTCGTAAGGCAGGGTCTACACGTTTGCCTCGTTTGCGCGATCAGCTCGAACTGAAGCAGCAAGCGCTGACAAACTGGACCGCGAAATTAAAAAGAGCGTTTCACAGTTTCGAAAAGCACACACGCCAAATCACGCTGCTTCAGCGGCGGATTCGCGAACTGGAGGAATCCTGATGTCCAAGATCATCGAAGTTACCGTATCTCCCAAGGGCGAAACATCCATTCAAACCAAAGGCTTCAGCGGCGGTGAGTGCCGAGAGGCAAGCCGCCGCCTGGAAGCCGCTCTCGGTGTGCGAGCCAGCGAAACACTGACCGGCGAATTTCACACAACCGCGGAGAACAAACAAGCCGCCAGTCAGAAGTAGTTCATCAAAACTGAAACAAGTATGCCCTGTATCGCTGGCCGCGATGCGGGGCGAATTCGTTTATTGGGCGAGCGGCGGACACGCCGTCCCCCCACTTGTTATTTCGCACATCCATCCCTCAAAACAGAGGACTACGAAACATGAGCCTCGTGAATCAACTGAACGATTACATCAATGCAGCCTTCAGCGGGCTGTGGGTTCAAACCGTCGAACCTGAAGAAGCCGAGCGAGAACTCGTCGAACAGGCCCGCCGCCAGCATTGGCGATTGATTGTCTGGGACGTTGCACGCGGTTTGAAGTTCCCGTTGAACGCATCCACCACTGTTCCGGAGCTGGCCGATCCACTGGCCGTGCTGCGGGCTTTGCCGACATTGGCTCCAACGGCGACTTCTGACAGTGGTGCGTCACAGGGAGAACAGACCACGCTGCTTGTGCTGCCGAACTTTCATCGGTTTTTGAACAGTGCCGAGATCGTTCAGAATCTGTTCGAACAACTCATCACCGGAAAACAACGCCGTGTTTTCATTGTGGTGCTGTCTCCCGTGGTACAGATTCCCCTCGAACTCGAACATTCTTTTGTCATCGTGGAACATGCAATGCCAACCCAGGAGCAACTCGGCGCAATTGCCACAGATTTGTTGGTCGATCATCCCGATGGGTTGCCAAAAGATCGGGCTTGGCATGCCCTGCTTGAAGCCGCGGCTGGTTTGACGCGGGCAGAGGCCGAAGGAGCCTTTGCTCTGTCGTTGGCTCGTCATGACGCTTTACGTCCCGAAGTCATTTGGGATTTGAAAGCCCAGACGCTGCGAAAGCAGAACTTGCTGACGTTGCATCGCGGTCAGGAAAACTTCGCTTCCCTTGGCGGATTGGCATCACTCAAGGATTTTTGTCACCGGGCACTGCAACCCGGCCGTTCCGTTAAGCCGCGAGGTGCATTGTTACTTTCTCCTCCTGGCTGCGGCAAATCCGCTTTTTGCAGAGCGCTTGGCAACGAGACCGGACGCCCGGTGCTGACACTCGATATTGGTGCGTTGATGGGTGGTCTGGTCGGTGACACCGAAAGGAACGTCCGGCAAGCCCTCAAGATTGCCGACGCGATGAGTCCCTGCATTTTGTTCGTAGACGAGATAGAAAAAGGGTTGTCGGGCGTGGGCGGCAATGGCGATTCCGGAGTGTCGACAAGACTCTTCGGTACGTTGCTGACATGGCTGGCCGATCACCAAACTGATGTCTTCTTCATTGGCACTGCGAACGATATCAGTCGATTGCCACCCGAGTTCACCCGCGCCGAGCGGCTGGACGCCTTGTTCTTTGTCGATCTGCCTGGCTCAGCGGAACGCCGTCTGATTTGGGATATGTATCGACGGCAATACGACATTGCTGCCAATCAACCGATTCCAAACGACGCTGATTGGACAGGTGCCGAAATTAAGTCCTGCTGTCGGTTGTCAGCGTTGTTGGATGTTTCTTTGACGGAGGCGGCAAGCAATGTTGTTCCGGTTGCTCAAACGGCTGCCGAAGCGGTGACAAAGCTGCGTCAGTGGGCCAGCGGTCGGTGCCTGTCTGCTGATCGAACGGGAATCTATCGAAAAGAGGAGAATTGCAAGACTCGACGAAAAATCTCATCGAAACCGTCCGCGAACTAACGCACGATTAGAAAACCGACTCCGGACGGCCAACGTCTGCAGGCCGTCCGGAGTCACGCGGAACCGCATTACGAATTGTGGATTTTCATTGCGTCGGACGGACCGACGCGGTGAATGGAGTTCATCACCGTCGCAGTAATGTGCAGGCCACCGTCCGATTTAACGGTGGTGTGATGCGATTCTCAGCGAGTGAGATACTCCCACGAGTTCTTTGGAGCAAGAACGGGATAAGCTAAGAAAGCTTTCGGCCAGCGTAACCGAGCGCCGACTACATCGGGCGATTAAACAGATGTAAAGTGATCAACTCGATCCGCGTTAGTCACACGGCCGCGCGAGCGGAAGTCACGTCAGTACGGATGTGGACTGGTGACGATCAAAACGGGAAATCATCGCTCATCTCGGGACGGCCCCGGTATAACAAACTAACCAGGGAATCACCGTTTCCTCGCACACTCAGCATCTCCGGAGGGAAATCCAACTATCTTAGAGCCAGCCGACCTTGCGGAACCAGCGATAGAGGAAACCGCATATCATGAACATCACGATGACGACGACCGGGTAACCGTAACGCCATTCGGTCTCAGGCATGAATTTGAAGTTCATGCCATATAATCCGGCGACTAACGTCGGCACCGCCAAAATGGCGGCCCAGGCAGCCAGGCGTTTGGTGTCGTCGTTCTGGGCAACGGAAATCAATGCCAAGTTGGCGTCGAGTGCAAGATGGGAAAGTTGCTGCAAGCCATCAATCAGGTCTGCAATGCGAATGACATGGTCGTGGACATCCTGAAAATAGCGTCGAGTATCAGGTGGAATCAGAGGGGAGTCGATCCGCGAGAGTTGAGACGAGACCTCCATCAAGGGAGTCACGGCCTGCTTTAACGAGAGCAAGTCGCGCCGGAGGTGATAGAGCCGGGACGTGACGTTTCTCACAAACCTGCCACTAAAAATCTGCTCTTCCAGGTCATCGAGTTCTTTTTCGAGAGCATCGAGAATAGGAAAATACTGATCGACGATGAAATCCATGAGAGCGTGCAGTACGAAACCTTCCCCTTTGGCTAACAGCTGAGGAGTGGCTTCGCACCGGGCTCGCAGTCCGACGTGCGACTTCAGAGAACCATGCCGCACGGTCACGAGAAATCGCGGGCCCAAGAATACGTGTGTTTCGCCGAACTCGATGCGGTGTTCGCCCCCATCGGAAAGCCGCGCCGTGCGCATGACCACGAACAGAGAGTCATCGTAGACTTCCAGCTTCGGACGCTGATGGGCTCGTTGCGCATCCTCAATCGCCAGGTCATGCAACCCGAACGCTTGCTTTATCTGCGCCAGCAATTCCTCGCCGGGCTCATAAAGTCCCACCCACAGAAATCGATCCAAATCGCGCCAGGCAAGGCCCAATTCACCGATGGACACGTCCGCAACGCGCACGCCGTTGAGATAGGCAGCGGAGTTGATGACGCCGTTGTGGACGGGCGGCGAGGATTCGTCAAGGTTGTCGAGCGTCAAAACCTGGCCCCTGACAAGGACTGCAATTGCCTTCCCAGTAAATCATGCCTCACAGCGGGCTACACCCGCAATGGATCGGAGATTACGACCGCCACGCGTTGTACCAGAATAATTTCTCCGAATCCCTGCAAGTTGTAGCGACTGGCGAATCAGATAAGCATTCCGGCGCGCGGCGTTCCGAACGATCGACTCAGGACGGTGCGTCGTTGCAGTCCGCTATCAAATCGAGCAGTCCCAGAAAATGATTCTCAGGCGGAACGATGTCAGAAATGAAGACTTTCCGACACTCGATGAGCTTCAGCCCATCCGGCGAGTGCCCGAAGTCGGACAATTCGCGCGCCAACAACGAGCATCGATTCCAATTCACTCCGTCTCGAAATACGGTCGTTTGACGATGTGTCTCATGCGCCACGACTTTGTGAGAAAATCGATCGCATCCGGCGGTAGCAGGCGGCATGGAGCACGTCAGTGTGTCGAGCCATTGAGGCCGAACCTGTTTTTAAAATGGTAAGCCTGTTTCCTGTATGCCCTAAGTTTGTCAAACCATCTTAATCTTTTGGCTTATGTCTGTTGGGCTCGGTAATCACAGCTGGTTTGACGCGGCGATCATGAACGGTGAGATTAATTTCTGCGTTTTCAAGTACAGCTCGTCGGCAGTCACCGTAGAGGTCTTTATCGAACCCCCCGTCAAGTGCGGAGAACGTAAGTTGATACGTTTCCGCATCGCTCAATGGACCAACGTAGTTGATCTCAGCTTTCTCGGGTATGCAACGTGACCCACTCCAAATCGCACCACTATTATGCATCTCAAGGTTCTTCTGGTCGGGTCGCTCGTCCGAATAAAACTCAGCTCGCCGAATGAGCCAAGCTGCCTGCGGCTCAATTGTAAGCTTCCAACGACCCACATTCCGAGCCTCTTTGCGTCCGCTAGCCTGGATTATAATCGTGCCGTTCTCAGCCTCCTGCTGCTCAGTTACCTTCTCAATGCCGGGCGAGAGAAATCGCCCCATGGACCAAAAAAGTATTCGCCGAAATAACGTGGACCCTTCGGCCTGTGGACCGTAAAGGAACGAGTTGTACATTTTTCCGGATTCAACGACGTCTCCTGTCGGACGAACGAATAAAACAGTATCCTCGAAGTGCCTTCCAGAAAGATCCGCCGCCCAGTACCCCAATTCCTTTGTTCGAATAATTACTCGCATGTCCTTCGCACCATCGTTTGCGCCGTCAGCAGCGCCACCGCGTTTGCGCAAACGATATCTTGGCTTTTCGTAATCAGATGCGTCCATTTGATAGCCTATTCGATCACCATCAAACGTCAATTTGAAGCGGCGATCAACTCGCACAGTTTCATCCCCCGCATCGTTTATCGCATCTTGCGACCGAATCGTTCCTGAGACCGTAAAGGCAGGAGCGTGGGCGGCATCAGTTTTTTTTAGATTTTCCAGCATCGACTGTTTCTGGGACTCGATGCCTTGTGCACATGCTGAAATATGCGACTCGACCAGTACAACGGCATAGACCACGCAAAAACAACTGATTCTCATGAGACTTCAAAGTCCTTTGGGAAAAGAACGACAGGTTCTTAATGGTGGTTGACGTTCAACAAATTCGACGCCACATTTGACTATGGTTAGCCAGGCACGAGTATACGAGAGCGGGACTACAGAACTCGAGACGCGACGTCATAGTGAGATTCTCTGGAGGTGGTCTGTAATTGTTGCGCGTTTGGAACGCTCCGTCAATGTGGCCGATGCGCCCAAGCAGCACAACCGACGCATGTCATAAAAGGTTCGATTCTTCGGTCAGAACAGATTTTCCCCAGAATCCCGCCTCTGGCACAGTGAGTTGGTTTCCAAAGAAGTCATCTTAGCAAACAAAAAACCGCTTTCCCGTGAAACCAGAGGTTTACGACACTGGGTTCTCCAGGGTCCGAGTCGGCTCTGGATAAACAAGACGGGGTATTTTGACCGATGGCTCGGACGCGTCGGTGGGGGCGACATAATCGAAACTCTCGTTGATGCGCGGATTTTCATTCCGTTGGACTTCGTTTACCGTCCCAGTCTTTCGCCCTAACGATTCCACAACTCTCAAACAAATCTCTCTCGTCCCGCTCAGCAGAGTGCTGTTGCCGGGCTTTTTCGTTTTACATCTCACAAAAGGAAACTCCGCATGTCCACACTGCTGTTAGATGAACCGGAAACTACTCAAACGTCGAACGTCGAAGCTGCCGGTCGCCTGCGGACCACGATGGCCGCCGTCCGCGTCTGTTTCACCTGGTTCGGCACCCGCAAAAGCCTCAGTATTGAGCAAAAGGCCCAAGCCGCCGAATCGTTCGGTGCCCAGGGTCAGTTTTTGACGGCGGGCAAGAAGTTGCTCGATTTGTCGCATCCCGCCTTCAAGGCGGTCACGGCAATTCGTGGCAGGATTCTTAGCCACTGGAAAGGCATTTCATTGCCGTTTCCCGAACCGGGACTGCGTCTGATTCGGCAGTCCGACATTGCCAGCTTCGACGTGCAGATGACGACGCTACGGGCAGAGTTGGACGACGCCGTCGCCACGCTGGACCAGCATTTCGACGAACTACGAACAGCAGCGCGTCAAAGACTGGGTTCGCTGTACAACCTTGGCGATTACCCAGCCAGCCTGCGAGGCCTGTTCGGAATCGCCTGGGAATATCCCAGCGTCGAACCGCCTGAGTATTTGCAACGGCTCAATCCCAACCTGTTCGAGCAGGAATGCCGCCGCGTCGCTTCACGATTTGACGAGGCAGTCCAACTGGCCGAAGAAGCTTTCGTCGGTGAACTGAACCGATTGGTGAGCCATTTGTCCGAACGTCTTTCGGGTCAAGAGGACGGCAAACCAAA
>Ga0206876_1284_pt1 | contig 10698 bp, 9 predicted proteins | sample Alteio_BWOrgCont_10_FD_152619 | JGI IMG/M metagenome (GOLD analysis project Ga0206876, IMG submission 152619) | Enriched cells from forest soil in Barre Woods Harvard Forest LTER site, Petersham, Massachusetts, United States -... | ecosystem: Environmental > Terrestrial > Soil > Temperate forest > O...
GGGTCGTATCGCGACATCCTCAAGGACAAGGCGCAATCGGTCTCCCTCGAGCAGGAAAAGCGGCAGGTGAAGAACGAGGACGTGACCGAGAGGCTGATCCGCGAGAAGGAGACGAGGTTGAAGGCTGAACCGGCCAACCTCAAGCTGCTGCGTGATCTGGGGGACCTGCATCTGCAGAAGGGCGAGTTCGATGTGGCGCTGGATTATTACGGCAAGATCATGACCGTGGACGGGGGCGGGGACGCCTCCCTGCAGCGGGTGATTGCGGACACGCGGGTGAAGAAGTTCGACCACGCCATCAGCCAGCTCGACCAGACGGCGGCGGATTACGCCGAGCGCGTGGCCCAAATCAAGGCCGAGAAGCAGGCGTTTCAACTGGAAGAATGCAAGCAGCGCGCGGACCGTTATCCCACGGATTTGCAGATTCGCTTCGAGCTGGGACAGTTCTATTTCGAGGCCGGCAAGATCAGCGAGGCGGTGGTTGAGTTTCAGAAGGCGCAGGGCAATGCGCACCGCCGCATTTCCTCGATGACCTATCTGGCTAAATGCTTTGAGAAGCGGGGCATGAACGACATGGCGGCCCGGAAGCTGCAGGAGACCCTGAAGGAAAAGCCGGTTTTCGACGACGAGAAGAAGGAACTGGTTTACACGCTGGCCGGTGTTTACGAAAAAATGGGCAAGCGCCAGGACGGCATTGAACAGCTCAAACTCATCTACGAGGTTGACTCGGGTTACAAGGACGTCGGCAAGCGCGTCGAGGATTATTACGCCGCTGGCGGAGTTTGACCGCCGGGTTGGGGCCTACTTCGTCCGGTTGAGCAGGTAATCCGCCAGGGCCTCGAGGGCGCTCGCGCGGCCTTTAAACGGCTTCAGCGCGGCGAAGGCGCCGCGCGTCAATTTGGCGGCGAGGCGGCGGGACTTTTCCATTCCGATGATCGAAGGGTAGGTCGCCTTCTGGGCGGTTAAATCCTTGCCGGCGGTTTTTCCCAGTTGCGCGCTGGTCTGAGTGACGTCCAAGATGTCGTCAATGATTTGAAACGCGAGCCCGACCTGGTTTCCGAAAAGCGTCAACGCCGCGAGCTGAGATTCGGTGCAATTGGCGCTCATGCCGCCGAGCCGGGCCGAGCAACTGAGCAGCGCCGAAGTTTTGCGCTCGTGGATGTAGCGGAGTTCGGCGGAGGTGATTTTTTTGCCTTCGCCTTCGAGGTCGGCAACCTGGCCGGCGATGAGCTGGAGCGAACCCGAAGCTTTGGCGATCTCGAGGATTATGTCCCGGTGCGGATAGCGCGGCTGCGCGTCGCACTGGGCGGCGATTTCAAAAGCCTGGGTGAGCAGCGCGTCGCCCGCCAGCACGGCGATGCCTTCGCCAAAGACCTTGTGATTGGTGAGCTTGCCGCGGCGGTAATCGTCATTGTCCATCGCCGGCAGGTCGTCGTGGACGAGCGAATAGGTGTGGATGCACTCGACGGCGCAGGCCAGGGGCAGGGCGTCGGCTTCGCCGCCGCCGCAGGCTTCCGCAGCCGCCAGGCAGAGGGCGGGGCGCATGCGCTTGCCGCCGGCAAAAAGCGAGTAACGCATCGCCTTGTGGATGGTGGCCGGGCGGGTGTTCTCCGGGGGCAGAAAATGGTTCAGGGCCTGATTGACCGCTTCGGTCTTGGCCGTGAGATATGAAGGCAAATCGAAGGCCGGTTTCCCGGCGGACGGCTTTGATTGGATTTTCACTGCTGGCATCGCGGGGTTTGTAGGGAAACCCGGCGTTTGACGCAAGCGAGTAATGCGCCAAGGCTGATTGGAAAGTATTAAAAATAGGGGGCTGGGTTCTTTGGAGGTTTGACCGTTCACGCGTTCACTGCTAGGTACTGTTCCCTTGAGCGACAACAATGAAACCAAGCTGCGCATGGCGCCGCTCGAATCTCCGGCGGACCTGGCCCGGCGAGTGGAGCGCGAACGCCGGGCGGCGGACCTGCAACGCGAGGGCAATTTGGAGAAATCCCTTGACCCTTTCAAAGTCGGCACGGTGGCGTACCTCAATGCCGTGCCGCTGATCCGCGGCATCGAGAACGAGGTGATCGCGGCCACTCCGGCCAAACTGGCGGAGCTGCTGCAGAAGAACGAACTGGACGCCGGGCTGGTCAGCATCACCGAGGTTTTGTTCCACGACCGCTACGACATTTTGGACGGCATCGCCATCGCCTCGCTGGGCGAGGTCAAGAGCGTGCTGCTCGCCCATCGCCGACCGATCAGCGAGGCAACCGAGGTTTTTTGCGACACGGCGTCCCTGACCAGCGTGAATTTGCTGCGCGTGTTGCTGGCGGAACGCGGGCTGAATCCCGTCTTCAAGCCATTGCCGGACTACCAGTCGGCCACCAGCCATGATTTTGTCCTGCTGATCGGGGATGCGGCGCTCGACTTTGTATTTTCACCGCACGAACATGAAATCATGGACCTTGGCTCGGCTTGGCTGGAATTGACCGGGCTGCCGTTTGTTTATGCGGTGTGGGCGTTGCGCCGCGGGGTTGAGAACCTGGCCTTGCGCCGGCAGTTGCGGGAAGCGCGCGATTTTGGCCTGGATACCCTGGACAGCATCGTTCGCAGCCGCGGCGAGTACACTTATGAATTCCGCAAGGATTACCTGGGCTGGCATATACACTACCATCTTGGCGCGGACGAAAAGCGCGGACTGGCGCGGTTTGCGGAACTTCTGCGCAAGCACGGGACCGCCGAGGTTTATGATCCAAAATTCGTCAGTTAAGGGGCCGGGTTCACGGTTGCAAAAGGCCGGTTTCAAATTATTTTAAAGGCGCTGCCTCAACTTGCAGCCCTGGAATTGACATGCTTATGAATTCGAAACGCAGAACATTTCTCAAATATGCGGGCCTTGGCGGCGTCTCCCTGCTTGCGGCGCGCCTGGGTGTCAACCGTGCCTCCGCCGATCCAGATCCGAGGCCGGATGCCAAGGCCCCGGCGTCGGCCTTGTCGGATGTTGAAATTCACGCCTTTCCGTTCGGCGGTGCGGAGGCATTTGTGATTCACGATGGAAAGCTCACCCTTCCCAGCATTCAGCCGGCATTCGTGCCTGAGGCGGGCACGAAGGAAATCGAAGAGCTCCAAAGCCGTAGCTTTCTGCCGGCCAACCAGCTCGCCCTGAGCCTGAACGTCCTGGTAGTCAAAACGAAATCCGGAATCACCTTGTTCGATGCCGGCGCCGGGCAGGCTTTCGGACCCATTGGCGGCAAGCTGATCCGGGGCTTGGCGCGGATTGGCATACTTCCGCGGGATGTAAAGACCGTCTATGTCACCCATGCCCATTCGGACCACATCGCGGGCCTGCTGGATGCTGCAAACAAGCCGGTCTTTCCGGCGGCCAAAATCATCGCCGCGAAACCGGAGGTGGATTTCTGGACTGGGGAGAAGCCCGATCTTTCCGGCATGCGGATGCCTTCTGAAGAGACCGCCAAGATGGCCGCATCCATCAAAACGTATCTCGAGGCCTTGAAGCCGAATCTGGAATTGCATGCGCCCGGAAAGCTGTCTGACGAGGTCGAATTGGCGCTGGCTCCCGGCCACACTCCGGGGCACACGGTTTTCCATGTTCGGATGGGCGGCGAGGAACTCATTGTTCTTGGCGACGCGGTGCATGTGCATTCCCTGCAATTTCCCCACCCGGAATGGACGATGAGCTATGACGTCAATCCGGCTCAGGCCATCGTTTCACGCCGCAGACTGTTCAAGGCTGCCGCCGGAGCGCGCACGCTGCTGATGGGCTATCACCTGCCTTTCCCGGGCCTGGGTCACGCCCGCCCGGCCGGCGAAGGCTACGAGTGGGTGCCGAAACCGTGGGTCGTCTGACAGCCCGTTAAAAAACCATGGACATTGCTGCTGAGAGGAATTTTGGCCTGGTTCGCGGAGTGACGAGCGAGCATATCCGCATGGATCTGTGAGCGAGGAACGACAAAGAACCAGGCCAAAAGAACCTCAGCCCGAAGGGTTTCGCCAAGAAAGGCCCGGCGACTTCGTTGCTCCTCAGTCGCAGATCCACTTGGGATATGCTCCTGCGTCACGCCTCGTCGGCGGGCCTTTCTTGGCGAAACAGCAATATCCATAGTTTTTTAACGGGCTGCCAAGACCGAGATCAATCGCAAGCGGGCAGCCAGAGCTTCAGCAATGTGCCCTGGCCAGGAGAGCTTTCCGCGCGGATTGCTCCAGAATGGGCGTGGGCAAAATCCTGGACCGCGTACATCTCCATGCCAAATCTTCCGCCTTCCGAATCGCGGCTGGCAAAGGGCTCGAATAATCTCCCAATGGCCGCTTCGCCCAGGCCCTTGCCGTTATCCAGAAGCGAGAACAGGACGTAGGAACCGCGGGGCAGGGAGCCAAGGCCGCATTCTTCACCCCGCGCGGCCTCGAGTTTTAACGACAGTTTCCCGGCCGTGGCGGGAAGGGTGCGCGTGGCGTTGGCGCACAAAGTCATCACCGCCTCGCGAAACGCCGCCTTGTCCGCGAAGACGGCGGGACACTTGGGGTCAAAATAGGCGTTGATGGTGACCGTGGAGGCGGCCTTCGACCGGAGTTCCTGAACACAGTCCTCGAGCAGGACGTGCGGCCAAAACCTTTCGCGCACGCCGGGAACGCGCTGGCTGAAAGCCTTGAGCTGGCGCAGCATCGCCTTGGCCCGCTCGCCCTCCACAAAAATTTGCTGAATGAACTCGTGGCTGGGATCGCCGGGCGGCGCATCCATGCGGAGGATCTCCGCGCTCCCGAGAATTCCCGCGATGATGTTGTTGAACCCGTGCGCCAGGCCGCTGGTCAGCGTGGTCAGACCCGTGACGCGCTGTGATTCGCGGACATTTTCCGCCCCTCCCGGAAGGTTGCATGTTGCGGCGGCTTCGTGCGCCGTGGCCGGCAGGGCCTCGCGGCCTGGCTCGCCTGGATTGATGAATTCGCCGGTGGTTGTCATTTGCCGCCCGCCAAGCGGCGGGATGCGCAGGTGATGATAAGGGCATTTACGGCCCGGTGTCCACAGCGCTTGCGCGTTGCGAAACCATCGTGCGCGCGCGCAGGCAAAGGCCGGAAAAAATCATTTCCCGCCGCATTCCGGCTTAAGCCTTGGGACTTTCTTCCGATTAATGAGTTGTCGCAAGACTGGCGGCCGGCAGCCAACAAAGCCGGCGGGGAAAAACGGTGCGCCACCCCTAATTGGCGCACCCGCGACAAGGACGTCGCGCAAATCAAAGGCCCCTCACGGGGCGACTCACGGAAAGAGTAAATATATGGTCATTAATACAAACATCGCTGCATCTGATGCAGCGACCCTCCTGCAGCAGAACACCGCAATGTTGAGCAATTCGCTGGCTCAACTTTCCTCCGGATCGAAAATCACTTCCCCCGCCGACGATCCCGCGGGTTTGGCGGAATCAATGAAACTCAATGCGCAAATGTCAAACATTGACGGCGCAACGAACAACGTCACCGACGCCATCTCGTTCTCACAGACGCAAGACGGCTACGCGCAGCAGGTCAGTTCCGCGCTGACCCGCATGAGCGAATTGTCGGTTCTGGCGCAGGATGTCACCAAGACAACCAGTGACCGCGCGTTGTACCAGCAGGAATACAGCGCCCTGGGCAGCTACGTCACCGACGTGGCCACCAAGAGCTTCAACGGCGTCAGCTTGTTTGACGGCACCACGCTTGAGGTCACGACCGACGGGGCCGGGGACACGTTCGGCATGGCCGGCATTAACCTGGGCGGCGCCTCCTACACCACCGCCACGGCCGACGACATCACCTCCATCTCCGGCGCCCAGAAGGCGTTGACGGACGTGACGGCCGCCATCGCCCAGCTCGCTTCGGACCGCGCCACCATCGGCACAAACGAAGAGTCGCTCGGATATTACAACAACCAGCTCAGTGCGCTGCAGAACAACCTCTCGGCCGCCAACAGCCAGATCAGCGATGTGGACGTGGCGCAGGAGAGCACGCAGTACGCCAAGTACAACGTGCTGGTCCAAAGCGGTACAGCAATGCTCGCCCAGGCGAACACACTGCCGCAATCCGTGCTGAAACTCCTGAGCTAATAGCCCAGGGCTTCCAGCGGCAGGCGGGTCCGAGTGACCCTGGCCGGTCGCTCGGGCCCCTCCTCCCGACTGGATGAGATGATCTTCCGGGGAAGGAGCGAGTCGGCAAAACAGGCGGATCGGCGATGGCCGGCGGGCCGGATTGCAGGCTCCAAAATGCAGAACAACCGACAAAGCGCGGGCGGAATATCAAACCGGATCGTTGATCCGGGGCGGAAGTCGAAGGTGGCTGGCAGCGACCGGAGGCATCTTCCACTTAAAGTATTCCGTCCGCGCCGTTGGTCTGTACGCGTCCGGAATCCGGATTTTCGCGCTCCGGGAGAAACCGCAAGGCTCGCATCAGAAAAATTGATTTCCCCGTTAAAGTGCCGGCGCAAGCCGCCGATACTCAAAGGGAGAAACAACGGCTCCCGGCGGCCGCAAACAGCCGGAAGGAACAATCAGGCGGGCGCCTTTTCCAAAGGCCCGCCTCACGGCAGGGATGCCGTGCAACCCGAATCCCCGCAAGGGGTGACTCATGGAAGGAGTCAGTAGTATGGTAATCAATACAAACATAGCCGCATCAAACGCAGCAACGTTGCTGCAACAGTCGTCCGCCTCACTGGCCGGTTCACTCGCAATGTTGTCGTCCGGTTCGAAGCTCACTTCGGCCGCGTCCGACCCCGCGGGCTTGGCCGAGTCAATGAAGCTGAACGCGCAACTGTCCAACATTAACGGCGCCAGCAACAACGTGAGCAATGCGATCTCGTTCAACCAGACCCAGGATGGGTATCTGGCGAACGTGTCAACCGCCTTGACCCGCATGAGCGAGCTGTCCGTGGAAGCCCAGGACGTGACGAAGACCACCAGTGACCGCCAGCTGTACCAGCAGGAGTTCACTTCGCTTGGCAGCTACATCAACGATGTGTCCACCAAGAGCTTCAACGGCGTGAGCCTGTTTGATGGGAGCACCCTCAACGTGACGACTGATGGCAGCGGAGACACATTCGCGAACGCGGGGGTCAACCTCGCCGCATCGTCCTACACGACCGCCACTGGTGACAACATCTCGTCCGTGTCCGGCGCCCAGCAAGCCCTTAAGGACGTGACGACGGCCATCAGCCAGCTCGCCTCCGACCGTTCCACCGTTGGGACCAACGAGGAAACGCTGGGATACTACAGCAATCAGCTCAGCACGCTGACGAACAACATATCCGCCGCCAACAGCCAGATCAGTGATGTGGATGTGGCGACCGAAAGCACCAACTACGCCCGATACAACATCCTGGTCCAATCCGGCACCGCGATGTTGGCCCAGGCCAACTCGATGCCTCAGTCGGTTCTGAGGCTCTTGTCGTAAGCCCGCAGGGCTCGCTCAATTCCTTCGGGGATTGACGCAAAGGGCAGGGCTCGCCGCCGAGTGGGGCGGCGGGCCGGATATGGGGAATCGGTGGAATGCTCGGACGGCGCGAAAGCGACGTCCGGGCTTCCTGCTTGGGCGGGGTTCGCGGAACGGTGCTGGACGCGGACTTGAATTGAAACGAATTTATGGCAACTAGCACACTGGCAAGCATAGGACTGTCGAGCAAGAACGGCACCCTGTCCACCACTCTGGCAATTCCCGGCCTGGCGTCCGGCATGGACTGGCAAACGATTGTGACGGAGCTGGCCAACGCCGAACGCGCGCCGGAGACCCAATGGGAAAGTCAGCAGAGCACCATAGACCAGCAGAACGGCGCGTACAGCACCATCGCCTCGGATCTGGCGACCCTCCAGACTGACGCCACCACGCTCAGCAATGCGTCTTTTTTCGAAAGTTCCACCGCCACCACTTCGAGTTCCACGACGGCGACGGCGACGGCGGCGGAGGGGGCCTCGGTCGGGACGTACGCCTTCAACATCAAACAACTGGCCACGGCCGCCCAGCTTAACGGCGCCACCGGAATCAGCCAGGTCCTCGCGCCCGGCGGCGACACTGGCAGCGTGACAATCGGTTCGGCGGGCTTTGCAACGCCCGTCAGCGCGGGGACCTTCACCGTGGACGGCGCTCAAATTACGGTTGCCACGACGGATACGCTCCAGACGGTTTTCAACAATATCGCATCGGCCACGGGAAACGCCGTCACCGCCAGCTATGATCCAACGGCGGATAAGATCACCCTCAGCAGCACCAGCCCGATCGAACTGGGGTCGGCGGCCGACACGAGCAATTTTCTCCAGGTCTCCCAGCTTTACAACAACGGCACGGGCACCGTGACCAGCAACGCGAAGCTCGGCGGGGTGCAATTGACCGCCGCGATGGACGACGCGGACTTGGCTACGCCGATCACCGACGGCGGCAGCGGCCAGGGCGCGTTCACCATCAATGGCGTCACGATCAATTACAACGCCAGCACCGAGGCCGTCCAAGACGTCCTAAACAGCATCAACGACTCGACGGCGGGCGTCACCGCCGGTTACGACCCGGTGGACAACAAGTTCACCCTGACCAACCAGGTGACGGGGAACATTGGAATCAGCGTCAAGGACGTTACCGGCAATTTCCTTGCCGCCACGGGCCTGTCCGCCGGGACGCTGCAGAGCGGCAGCAACTTGACCTACACGCTTAACGGCGGCTCGGAGGTGTTGCAGAGCCAGTCCAACACCATCACCAGCGCAAGTTCGGGCATCACCGGATTGTCGTTGACGGCGCTGACCACCGGTCCGGTGAGCGCGACCGTCGGCGTGGACACCTCAACAATCAGCACGGCGATTCAGCAGTTCGTCACTGATTACAATGCCGCTCAAAACTTCATCTCCAGCCAGCAGACTGTGACCACCGCCGCAGACGGAACCGTGACGCCCGGCGTGCTCACCGGCGACCAGGAAGCGACTGACATAGCGACAACACTGCGCTCGCTGGCGACCGCCGTCGTCAACACTCCGGCGACAAACGGCGGCGTCCAGCAGTTGAATGATTTGGGCATCCAAACGGACGGTCAGGACAACCTGCTCACTGCGCCCGCCAGCTCGACGTTGGACACCGCCCTGACTGAGGAATTGACTTCCGTGCAATCCCTGTTCGCCGACCCCACCAGCGGCCTGGCCGTGCAGTTGAACAACTTCATCACCGCCACCACTGGCGCAAACGGCACCCTCACCGGCGACGAGTCGGATCTCACCTCGGAGAACACGAACCTGAACACCCAGATTTCAAATTTGGAGAACAAGGTCACGAATGACAGCGCCCAGTGGACTTCGGAATTCCAAGCCATGGAAACGGCCGAAGCCCAGACAAATTCGGAACTGACCTACCTTGACGAGTCCATAACCAGCGGCGGCCTGTAAAAATCATGAATACCCAGCCACTTAACCTCCATCATCTGGTTCGCCGGAGTCTTGCCGCAGGGACTTTTCTATTGGCCGGGGCCCTCGCGCTGGCAGCCGACGGGCCGATGACCAAAGACTATCACCCGGATAACACGTTCTCGCAGGCGCCGGTCCTTCCGGTGCGGCTGAAGCGCATCGCGGTGCTGCCATTGATGAGCGATTCTGAGCGCCAGGATCTCACGGATGGCCGCGAGGTGCTGAAGCCGGTGCTCTTTGAGGAACTCGTCAAAACCAAGAAATTTGAAGTCGTCAAGGTCACGCCGGAACTGCTCCGCCACCAAACGGGCCGCGCCGGCTGGACCGGCACCGAGGCGCTGCCGGCCAATTTTTTCGACACTTTGCAAAAGGACTATGCCTGCGACGCCGTCCTGCTGGCGGAACTGACCAGTTATCGGGCCTACGCCCCGTTGTGCGTGGGTTGGCGCCTGAAGCTGGTGGATGTCCGCACCCACAAGATCATCTGGGCCGCCGACGAGGTTTTTGACGCCAGCCATGCCGCTGTCGCCAACGGCGCCCGGCATTCCCAGCCGAGCCGGTTGCTGCTGTTCGGCACCGACCCCACGGAGGCCTGGCTGGTGGCCAATTCCCCCAGCCGTTTTGGCGGCTACTCCATCGCAACCCTGTTGAAAACCCTCCCGGACCGGTAAAAAATCAAACTAAAGTATTCGCCGGTTCCGCCGATAAACTGATTGGAACTGTATGAATTGTTTTAAAATCGCTTGTTAGGCAGAAGAAAAACTATGGAAATCCAGTTCAACCCCGGCCAAAATTCCGTTGCGGCCACGAACAAGCCGATTGACACCCGGGGAAGCTCCTCCACGGTGGAGAATACCATGTCCTTCGACTTTAACCGCACCGGCGCCCTTGAACAGACCCTCAAAGACACCTCCCAGGTGCGCCCTGAGAAGGTCGCCCAAGCGGGTGCGCTCGCCGCCGACCCCGATTATCCCTCGGATGACGTCTTGGACAGCATGGCCGGCCTTCTTGCGGACCACATCGGCAGCTAACCGTAGCAATCAACCTCTCCCATGATGGCACCTGGCTCAAATCCTTGGAACCAATACCGCCAGATCGCCACTCAAACCGCTCCTCCCGGCCAGTTGATCCTGATGCTCTATGACGGGGCGCTGAAATTCATCGAAATGGCCATGCCCGGTTTCAGCCTCCAAGACCCCGGCGAACGCAACATCATCGTCCACAAAAATTTGCAGCGCGCCGTGGACATCATCCGCGAACTGAATTATTCCCTGAACATGGAAGCCGGCGGCGAACTGTC
>Ga0206876_1286_pt1 | contig 10679 bp, 7 predicted proteins | sample Alteio_BWOrgCont_10_FD_152619 | JGI IMG/M metagenome (GOLD analysis project Ga0206876, IMG submission 152619) | Enriched cells from forest soil in Barre Woods Harvard Forest LTER site, Petersham, Massachusetts, United States -... | ecosystem: Environmental > Terrestrial > Soil > Temperate forest > O...
AAGTTTTTAAAGAAATAATACCTTTAAAAATATCTGTATCCAACTCACCGAATTGGAAAAAACATAATTCTTGAAGATTATTTAATTTTTCAAATGATTTGCGTGTCAACTTGTCAAGGGACGTAAGTAGTAAGCATGTCAATTTAGTAGGCAATTCAATATTATCATCAGTTATCTCATACTTAAAATTTAATTCAACTAAATTAATTAATGAGCTAATTCCAGCATTATTAATGTATTCTGATTGCAACTGTAAATTTGTTAAAGAAGTTAAACACGAAATACTTTTATTTGTGATTAATTCTGTATTGCATAATGATAATTCCGTTAAATTAACCAATTTTGAAATTCCGACATCAGTGAATTGTGGATAGTTAATATCATCTGTTGGCAAAGAAAATTCTTTGAGACGTAATGTCCTTAGATCTGGTAATCCATCAAATATATAATCAGTCAAATTTCCTTGACCACGCAAATATAATGTTACTAACTTTGATAATGCCACTACGGATACATCAGTAATTCCACAATTGTGATCAATATGTAATGATGTTAAATTTGTCAAAACAATTAATGATTTATCAGTAATGTTAATACATGCTCTCATATCTAAAGTTTGTAATTTTGTTAATTGTGAAAGTGCATTATCAGTAATTTTTGTATATGATACATCCAATGCGGTCAAATTTAAAATATAACTAAATCCTATTTCTGTTATTAATGATCTATTACCACATAATCGTAACGATGTAATATTTGTAAATTTCATCAAATGAATATCATGGATATGTTTATTTGTTTCCAGAAATTCTAAATTTTCTAAATGAGTTATATTATCACCTTTTATATTATCATTATCGATCATTCCTAACTTTTTGAGATTATTACAATGTTGAAAAACTTTCGGATCAATATGACCACAAATTTCAAGATGTGTTAGATTAGTTAAATTAATAAATCCGCGATAATCAATTTTACTATTTCGTGATGCATCAAATGATACAATATTCGGTAATAACATCAACTGATTATTTCTTAATCGATTATTATCAGTTACTGTTAATCGAATTTTTTGAAATATATTTTGAAGGGCATTACCTTTTTGTGGATTCACAAAATTTACTTCTGGAATGGCATTCTTGCGAATAAATTCACGTATTTTTACATTTAAATGACTTGCTGTCAATATATCTTTAAATTCTAAATAAAGATAATACGACACATAATGGACATGCAATATGCCAGACATATCTTGATAATCTTTATAAATAAATAATAGGTGATTACATTCTTTTAAATTATCAATTTTTTACAAGTTTTTATAAATTTTACCATCAACCATTAATTCAGTATTATCATATGTCCAATTAGTTGCCATTTCATAATCAGAGCTTTTATAATATTTATCATATTCCTTCATATGTAATTTAATTGCATCACCAATATTTAAAAATATTTTTGATAATATACAATTATTTTCAATATCATGAATAACATCTTTTTCAACAATACCTGTTCTATAAACTACATCACATTTATCATTATCAAAATCATAATTACCGGAAACAACAGTATATATTATATATTTTTTTGTTTTGTCATGTGATATCATAGACGTTTGCATATTCAAATTATGACCTGCTTTATCACTTTCGAAATGGAAAATTCCTCGAAGACATAATGTTACAATAGTATTCAATTCATCACGTACGCCGGCTGTAAGTGGATGTTTGTGTGTTGCTATATTATCGTATAAAAAGAATATAATATTATCCATCACACGACCAATATTAACAATTGCATCACTTTCTTTTGATTCTCTTATCATATCAAAATATTGACATATGACATTCCTTTCTTTATTTATCAAAACATTATTTAAAATATTTGGCCATTTTGTGAGAATTTTTTCTAATTTAACAATTGTTAATTTAAATTTATTTATATCACTAATTGATCCATTGATTTGTGTGCTATTTAGATTTTTTAATTGTTTGATTTCATGAATTATATTATCTAAAATTTCACTATCAATGATACTTTTGGATGTCATTATATACTAATATATATATATATAATGGTATCATTATAATTACAAATTATGTTATTGTTCAATTTTTATCATCACTTTTTACTAAAGATAGTAACCAAATAATATCCAACCGATGAAATCAAACACAAACAAATTAATAATATGATAATACAAATTATGATATTTGTATAATTAGTGGGTGGTGTTGGTGGAGTTGGAGGTGTTGGTGGTGTAATATTTCCACAGTTGTTAGCAATTTCAATACTTTTTGCATCACCGTTAATAGTAACATCTGATATTGAACATAATGTTGTTGGACAACCTGTTTTCAAACGTACAGCTTCAACCAAATATGGTGGAATTTTACTTTTTCCAGCTTCACATCCTTCATACCAACAATAAGAATTTATTCGAATGCCATATCTTTTTGATATTGCATTTCCTATTTCTACCAATTTAGGATTATCATCTCTATTAATACATTTGCAATATCCATCATTTCTATTATCAACTTGATTACAATAATTAACCATAAATTGATCGCATGGCAAACTATTTGCTTTATAAACACCACAATTTTGTGGTTTTGTAGATTTATTCACACAACATGCTAAAGGATCTTCAGCCATTTATTTGTTTATAATATATACAAACAAATAAATTAACAAATAATTTTATTTATAGATAAAATTACACAGGTTCTGTTATGGTTGTAATATAACGAATTCCCTTACTATTATTTAATGGTGAATCTGACCATTTATCAGTTAATGATTTTTTGGTATAAATTGCTCCACCAAATTTGGGAGCAGATCCCAATCCAAAATATAAACCATTACCATATGCAATTTGTGTTACACAACAATCATCACTTGTTTTAACCCACGAATCACTAGCATTCTTACTCGCTTTTGTATATACTAATCCATCCTTCTTAACACCAATAAACCCGTTGCCAGATGGATTAGCTATAATATCATACATATCACACATACCAGGAACCATCACCCATGGTCCACTTAAACATTTACTGCTATATAAACATCCGTCATCCTGATCTATTGAATAAATATCACCATCAGGTCCTGCAAAAAAACTTTTAGGATTGTTTAAAATCTTTTTTGGACCATTCCAGGCACCACCTATCGTTCCTTTAGTATAAACATAATTTGTTTGTTCATATGCATTATCTGCATTTGCAGGAATATTAGTTGCTAATGAAAATGTTCCAACATATGTATTTCCTATTTTATTGATAGAATTTATATGTGGATCGCCTGCTCGATATGATTGTACAATGGTCCAATCTGCATTTGGATCAACTCTTGAATATAAGTCACCACTTGTCGTACCTATACCATATAATTTAGTGACGGTTGTGGGAGCTGGTGCTGGACAATCACATGGTCCATAATCACTGCCATCACTTTTGCAAGTTTGTTTGCCAGTAACTCCGTTTGGACACGCACAATCTCTGGTTTGACCAGCGGTACATTTAGTTGGAGGTGGTGGAACTGGCAAACATTTACATGCATCATAAGCTGATCCAGCACTATTACATATTTGCACACCTGATGTCCCATCTGAGCATGTACAAGCTTTTTGTTGACCGGGAATACATAATGTTCCTTTACAACTGCATACACTATAAGATGCGCCATCCACATTGCATACTTGTGTTTGAAATGATCCATCTGGACATTTAGTTAAACATGATCGTTCAACACCCGGGGTACATATCGGAATAGGCTTACAATTTTGACAATTACCATATGCAGTACCATCCACATTGCATACTTGTGTTCCTTTAGATCCATCACCACATGTACATTCTCTTGATGATGCGGGTGTACAGAATTTAGCGGGAGGAGCTGGTTTTGGTGAAAACACTCCAAAACATGATGAACATAATAAACTTATTATACATAATGCAATCACAACTGCTGCAGCAATTAATAAATTTCTAGTATTTGTATCCATATTGATTGTTATATATATATATTAAGATATATATATATAAATCATCAATCAAATTATTTAACCTCTTCTATCCTTGAAAAAATTAATATATAATAATGGTATATTACTTTTTGTTTTATATTTATTCCATCTACCAGTTAAAATAGTTTTGGAATATAACTCACCATCATCCATTCCAACTCCATACCACGTATCTCCTTCTTTGGCTATACTTACAATTTTAACCGGATCTCCATCACTAATATCTGTCCAGTGAATTGTATCATAAATAACCGGTTTTGTATGCAACCTACCCTCCGCGGATATACCAACATATTGTCTGCCGGGCGCATCATAAAATATTTCTGTAACACAACATGCAGCATTATTATTTAAAAGTTTCCATGGGCCTGTAAAACCGGTGCGTTGGTGAACTGTTAAACCTGGACCAACTGCCACATAAGTATTAGGGACAACAGCATAATTTGTACTATTTGCATCTGGTAAATTTCCGATTGTTTTTAGATATTTACCAATTTTTTCATTTGTTTCTGGAAGTGTCCATTGATCATAAATGCGCTTTTTAATACGTGTCATACCATCAGTAAAAACGGCAATGTATGCACCTTCTATATTTTTTACATATGATATATATTTATTAAAATTATCAGCTATTTTCCAATCAGCATCCAGACTAGTCTTAACATATAATGCATTTGTAGTTTTATGGATTGCAAAATATTTTTCAACAACATCATCAGCAGGGTTATCAACACAAGAAGCATCAACTGTATCAGCATAGTGTTCTTTACATTTTTTATTAGATGTACATTGATTACAACCACTCATCATGTCATATATTAATTTTACTATAATGCATATGAATAAAATGGCCAAAATCAGACTTACAATTGATAAAGGATTATATATTGTATTTCCACAAGTCATATATATATTATATAACAGAAAAATTGATATAAGTATATTATATAAATTTTTCTGTTTGATTTTTGTTTTCCATATTATTTGCGTTTTCGATTTTTTACGATTGTTGCCATTTTTTTACGATTAGTCACAAGCAATCCGACACGTTTTGAAATAATGACACCAAGTGAACCAATCAACAATACACTTGGAATCCAACGAAATTTGGTAGGAAAAATATCACGAACAAAATCCGCCCCAACCATAGCTATTGATCCACCAATGGCACCATGAAAAGCAGTTGTTAAAGGTGCATCTGCCATATCTGTAAATGACATTTCATTGTTGAACCAAATAAATCCGTTCATAAATGCAAGTGAGTATGTTGCATTATCGTCACCTAAACATGTTGCGATAATGCAAGTGAGTATGTTGCATTATCGTCACCTAAACATGTTGCGATTGTTTTAACTTCCTTAACCATTATGCAAAGATAATATAATCATTTTTGAATAGATTTTACATACATTAATTATTTCAACTTTTTATATAAAAAGTTGAATATATAATTTCTTAATACTACAATACAATAATGTCAATCATCCTTTATCAATATGAATATACATACAAATGAAATAGAGTCAAAATGGTGTTGTAAAATATATCCATTAAAAAATGACAGATTATCTGCATATCAAAAGATAATTGGTAAATTAGAGTTTACAAATGCAAATAACACAAATAATTTCAAAACCTTATTGATCCCTGTTGTTGACCAATCTGGATCAATGGCTGGTTCTCCAATCGAACAAGTTAAATATTCATTAAATCGGATATTAGATATCACATATTCAAATCCATCACTTATGACTACAATCATCGGATATCATGATACCGCAAAATCTACAGAAATTAATAAATCAGTTGATGTATCATATTATAAAGATATTATTTCAAATATTCATAATGATTCTGGTGGAACATCTTTCACATCTGCATTTAATGAAATTAAAAAAGTATGTCAACTACATGAATCAAATAGTGAAATTAGTTCAATTGTTATTATTTATTTAACAGATGGAAACGACACACAAGTAGCAAAAGAACGACGATTTGAACTTGTGGCATCTTTAAAGGTAAATCTTACAAATGTAAAAAATTATGTAATTCATACCATTGGTCTAGGTAATGACCACGATTATGATTTTCTTAATAGTTTGCGACAAATCGGTACATCTGAAGGGGCTTATCGTTTTGCCGATCCATCTGAAGATAATGATAGTTTGAGTAATAAAATCAATAGTATATTAAATGTCATTACATCATCAGTTAATATACCAATTAAATTAATTAATTGTCCATTCAAAGTAATTGGTGGTGAAAATGGTAAATATTGGATTGATTTAACAAATTACGACATGGTGACTCCTTGCAAATTGACAATATCCATTAATGATGATACATTTATGGTTGAATCAGAATTTGATAATAACAATATGACAAAAGTTAATGAGTTTCATACTTATTTGATTGATGGAATCGCACAAGAAATATTAACACTATCCAAGCAAGTTAATAATTCATTAGACAAGGAAATCCATTTAGAATTACTAATACAGCGAAGCAAAGCATTAATGATTCGCCTTTTACCTGAGAGTGCGGATGCACAACGATTAGAAAAATTACGTGAAACTGTTCATACTTTACAAAAAGGCGGAAGCGTTGATCAGAAAAAAATCAATGATATGAAATTTGAAGGAATATATGCAACAAAAGTATCTGTTAAACCCAAATTACATAATCCAACATCATATCCACCAAAAGTTGTTGCTGAGAAAAGAATTTTTATAGATAATTGGAAAACTATTCCGAAAAAAACAAAGAACCGGTGTATATCTAATGTGATTGGAAACTATAGCAATAAAGATGCATCCGATTGGATTCTTGATAATGGTGATAAAGCTGACGCATCTACTTTATTGATTGATGCATGTGCAACTGGTAGATGTTCACTTGTTCAAACAATAATTGATAGTGATTGTATCGATATCAATGCAATAAACAGTGATGGCTTCACTGCTTTAGATACTGCAATATTATACGGTCATTGGAATATTTATGATCTTTTAATTGCAAATTCTGCAAAAATTAATCAGGATGGTAATACATTATTACGAACATGTTTATCAAATACAAAAATAACATTTGAAAATGATAAGGCAACTACCTTTTATAATATGTATGAGAAAACCGCCAGTCGCATGTTAAAAGATAATTTAGCATGTATTACATTCGATCTTATTAATAGTGCACCAACTAATTCAATTTATGAATGGTTGTCCGAAAGATCAAATACAGATATTCCATACGAAACAGCAATTACAAAAGGTTTATATGATATTGTTTGTGCGAAAGAACATTTAATTCCAAAAATATCATTAAAGTCATATATGAATATATTCGAAGATTCAAATCCAAATTATATCAAAATTATACAATTATTATTGGAAAGTGGAAAAGTTGATCCTTATGAAGTCATTGAAATTATTGGTTCAAAAGGAGAAACAGAAATAACATGGCCAATGTTTATTGCTTGTGAAAAAGGAAAAATCGACCTATTTAATCTGTTAATGAAATATTCATCTATTGATCATTTAAATAAACAAAATAATAAGGGAACAACAGCATTATGGATTGCAAGTTGTAACCGTCATGTTGATATCGTAAATGCATTGTTAGATAATGGCGTTAATCCAAATATTCCGAATGAAAAAGGTGATACTGCATTAATTGCATGTTGTCAAAAAGGAAATGATTTGTTAATAGAATTATTATTGAATGCAGGTGCTAAATTAAATCTTCATAACCGTAATCGCGATAATGCGGTCCTAATTTGTTGTCGTACAGGGCATGCAAAATCTTTGGAAATGATATTAAAATATTCACAATTAAATGATCCAACTGAATGCGAATCACTTATGTGTCAATGTGCTGAAATTGATGGATTTTCCCCAATTTTTGCAGCAACTGAACTTGATAAAGCGGAATGTATCAAAGTATGTGTAACATATGGATCGAAATTAGAAGATAGGACTGCAAATGATAATCAAATTATAAAGGGAGGAACACCACTACATTTAGCATGCTTTCGTGGAGCATTAAATGCAGTTCGAATGCTATGTGAGTTAGGGGCCAATATTGTTGCAACTACAAATGTAACTGGAATGACTCCGCTACATTTGGCAATTGATGGTCATTATGTTGATATTGTTAGATATTTGTTCAGTATCGATAAAGAAAATAAGCTTACATATGTGATAGACAAAGAAGGTCGTTTGCCAATTTATTATGCAAACAAGCTTGGTAATGAGGTAATATTTGAAGAATTCTTTACCAATAAACTAGGATTATTATTGGAAAAAGTAATGTCATCAAGTGTAGAAATTGAGAAAGTATGCACTAATACTTTACTAACATATGGATGTTCTGATACTGTTTATAATTATAATTTTACATCAGAAATTATATATAATAATGGATTATCATTATTGTCATCTGCATGTATCAATGGTAATAAACATTTGGTAGAAGGATTAGGAAAAATGCATCCTGATGTTCATAAGAAAGATAATTATGGAATCACTTCCTCATTTTGGAATTCATATTTTGGAAATTCATTAAATTATACGCTAGATGATGACACATTAAAAATGCTTGATCGTGTCAAAATTGCTGAGAAAAAGAGTTTACAACATAAGATGTTATTAAGTTTGACAAATGATATGGTTATTGGATGTTATGATAGGAATGATCAAATTAATGTGATGACAAAAATGACACAAAATTATTTAATCAAAATAAAAGATGATGTTATTAATCAGATGAAAAGTTCACAAAAGAGTTCACAATCAATGTTAGGTTTTATTGAAAAACTGAAAAGTAACAAACTAACAAACAAATTAGATAATGTTGATATGATGATCAAAGATATGAAAATTCATTTAATATCAATGATTGCATCAGAAAATAATTTAAAATTAGAGCCTGTCCACATGTTAGCATTATATTTGTATACCGGCAATTTAGGAATATTTAATCAAGTTAATATGGTTTTAGGTGATTGGGATAATCATAAATTATGGCATCCATTTGTCCATAATTTATATCAAAGTATTACTATCTTACCTCCATTTATTGGTGAAGTTTATCGCATGGTAAATATTCCATTTGATCAAAAAGAATATGCAATTGGAAATAAAATTATTTGGAATACATTCTCAATATGTTCGAGTGATTGGAATAATGCAACAGAATTTATTACACAAAAGAAAGGAATTATCTTCATTATTAAATCACTAGCAGGAAGACATATCGGCAAATTTTCCAAATTTAGGGCTGATAATGAATGTATATTTTTACCAGGTAGCAGTTTTGTTGTTAATAATATATATAAGGCAGATATTGGATGTTTATATCAAGAAAATATTCGAAACAGTACATTTAAGGTGACAGACAAAGATTTAGAAAAAGCAACAAATCAACAATGTTCAATTGTTGTTGAAATTCATGAAGTTGCAGATATAAAGGAAATAAAATAATTTAGCTAGTTTCCTTCCAAAATAAACATTCGTCAGACCATCTATGAAAATTGATACCTTTACCACATGTATTTTTTTTATTATTATCAAAACCATCAGGAATTACCTTTTGATCGACCACATATTCAATTTTATTACAATTATATACAAATGATAATGCAGATGTATATTCTTTCCCTTTTTCATCTGTTATTTTTTTAACAATGGCATGCGATGAACGACATTTAAATAAATCACGTGCAATATCTTCTCCAGTAAAAGCACATATTCTTTCTGCATCAGCTGGTATTTGTAATTCAACAATTACAAATGTACCATCAGTTAACTTACATGCTTTATAACCGGTGATATCACCATTAGCTAAGACAACCAACCTACCTTTTTTATCACAAAAAGTTCCTGATAAATCATAATTATTATTCTTACCTATTGATTTGACTGATCCATCTTCTTCGTTATAATATGTGCTTGTAATTATTAAATTATCGCCTGAATGTTCAAATATTTGTTCAGATAATTTATTTCCATTTTCATAATAATCTCTTATAAACATTATCTTTTGTTTATCATATTTTATATCACGTAATTTTATTCCTTCTTTATTCCATTTTGTTTGTTCTGAAAGTTCACTGGTTATATAATTAATTTCGCTTGATTTTATTTCATTACTAAACCATTCTACTGAACTTCTACAATGGTCATCAATATAATCTCCTTCACGAGATTTGATACCATTATTATAAACAATACATTTACCATGTAGTCTACCATATCTGTAATGGTATTCTGTTAATTTTTGACCACTGGTATCCCATGACAAACTTGGACCGTTAACATTTCCTTGATCATATTCATATATAACATATAATTGACCATCTGAATGAAAACATTTATAAACACCATGATTTTTTCCGGTTATTTCATCAAACCAATAATCTTCAACTATATTACCATTAGTATGATACTTTTTAATATTCCTCATTAATGAATAATCAAATAATGATATTAAAGATAGTATGACTTATTTATTATCAACTTTTTGTTTGGTATCCGTATTTAATATCTCTTTTTAAAAAAGATGAATATTAAACAACTTGATACAAATATAATAAATTGCTATCAGTAAATCACAATGGAGACGAAAGAAGATGAATATGTCATGTATA
>Ga0206876_1288_pt1 | contig 10663 bp, 3 predicted proteins | sample Alteio_BWOrgCont_10_FD_152619 | JGI IMG/M metagenome (GOLD analysis project Ga0206876, IMG submission 152619) | Enriched cells from forest soil in Barre Woods Harvard Forest LTER site, Petersham, Massachusetts, United States -... | ecosystem: Environmental > Terrestrial > Soil > Temperate forest > O...
TGAAAGCCGAGAAAGCCCAGTCCCACGCAGGGAAGGGCAAATAGGGTCGCCAGAGAGAATGAGGTTCCGCTGTGAGTGATGGGCTTCAGCAGGGCATTGGTATGTGACGTGGTATCGAAGGTGAGCGTGGATGTTTGCGCTGACTGAGTTCCCCCAGCGAAGACGAGCTGAGTTGGCGAGAAGCTACAACTTGCGTACGCAGGAAGTGAGCCGCAGGAAAGCTTCAGTGTTCCGGCGTATCCGTTTGCCGGAGTGATCGTGAATGTAACAGATCCTGTTCTGCCACGTGTAACGGTGAGAGATGCCGGACTGCCAGTGATCGAGAAGTCCGGCAGGCCCGTGATAACAACCTGTTTTGCGGCGGACACGCTGGCGGGGAAAATACCCACGGCGCCATATTGCGCGGTGATGGAATGTGTCCCAACCGCAAGCGTGGAAATCGTGAGCGCGGCCACTCCACTCCCGTTCAGCGTTGCCGTCCCAATCGCGGAGGTTCCATCCAGGAAGTTGACCGTTCCCGTTGGGGTGCCTACGTTCGAGGTGACGGTCGCTGTAAGGATAACTGCTGTCCCGACCGGCGCTGTAGCCACGGAAGATGTGAGTCCCGTGGCCGTGCTTGCCACCACGATTGCCTCTGTCAATGCGGATGAGGTGGAGCCGGCGAAGACTGCGTCGCCCACGTATCGCGCGGTGATATTGTGTGTGCCCAGATTGAGTGCGCTGGTGGTGAGCGTCGCTTGTGCCGAGGCGTCCAGTGTGCCTGTGCCGAGGCCAGTCGAGCCGTCCAGGAATTGCACCTGCCCGCCCGGTTGTGCCCCGCTGACGCCGCCGGACACAGTTGCCGTAAAGGTTACGGACGCACCGGGAACAGTAGTGGCCACGGAGGAACTTAGCACGACCGCTGTCGTTTTTGCCGTAACGATACTCAGGGTTTGGTCGGGAGCCGTCAACGAGAGGAAGGTTGTATCGCCCGAATACACTGCGTAGACGTCATAGGTGCCTGCCCCGAGCGCGGAGGTGCTGAACGTTGCTGTGCCGGAAGCATCGAGCGTGGCTTGGCCCAGCGTTGCAGCGTCGTTGAAGAATGTGACCGCGCCCGTCGGCACCTTGCCTCCGGACGGCGCCAGCGCCGCGGTGAACGTGACGGTGCGGCCCGTGATCGTCGAGAGCGGAGTCACGGCCATGGAAATCTGTGACCGCGTCAACTGTGCTGCAATCGCTGTTGCTTTCAGTGCAATCGTTTCAGGACTGGAGCTGCCGTTGTCGGTGATGGTCAGGCTGCCGGTCTGTGGCCCGATCGCACTGGGTGTGAAAGCGATGTTGATGACGCAAGTGTCGCCCACGGCGAGTGTGGCGCCGCAGTCGTTGGTCTGCGTGAACTGCGCTGAAGCCGCAACACTGCTTAGAGCCAACGGGCTGGCGCCGGTGTTGGTGAGCATGAGCGGCGTCGCCGGCCCCGCCGAGCCGAGCGGCTGTTCGGAAAACGTCACGCTTGTGTTGGACAGGGAGAGAGGGGCAGGCGCCGCCGACGCATAGGCCACAGCTTCGGCTGCGTCATAAATCCTAGTCGATGCCTGACTGGCGGCATTCAGGGTAATGTGGTCGCTTGTTCCTTCTGTTATTCCCATTGGAATCGTATAGCTGACCGTGACCACACCCGAGGCACCTGCAGCGAGATTGAGCGTTGCCGGCGAGACTGTGCTGTTCGCCCATCCCAGCGGTGAACTGGCGGTGAGCGTATACGTGTCAGGGAGCGCGCCACTATTCACGATCTTGAAGCGCAGCTTGATCGTGTTCCCAGACGCCGTCTGCAGCATGCCCGTGCCGGAAATTTCCACCCTGTACGGCGGAAGCACGGTATTCAGTTGGTCGGCTTGGAACTCGGCAGACGTGACCTCCGTCGTAGTAGCACCGCTCCCGCCTACCGCTCCACCTCTGTAGGTAAGTTTGGGCCAGTCGGCGTAACTCGAAAGTACGCCAAGTCCGCCGTCGACATTCGTGTCAACCCGCACCTTCGGACTATCAATTGGGGTAGCGCAGTCCCAGTCCACCGGACCATTGATCGTGGAGGAGTACGTAAGCGAACCGGGACCTTTGGCTGACGGGCAGGTCCACTCGGTACCGTATTTGTCGATCGCGGGAAAGGCCGCGCTGGTGCCGGTGAACACCTTCGGATCGGCAGCGATTCCTATTTTTTCATTAAGGGCTCGCTCATCCATATCAGGCAGAGAGAATCGGGAGTAATCGAACAGGCCGTTGGAAAATCCCTTCCCATCGTTATTTACAATCACGCCGCTCATCTGGAAGGAGTAGTTCATTACGCTGAGATAGTTGGGCTTGGCGTTCTGGCCATCCTGCCCGCCATGCTGCAGACCCAGGTTGTGTCCGAGTTCGTGCATCAGTGTTCCGGCCTGCTGGAAAGCCGAACCACGAGGATTGCCGGGAACAGAGCCCAGCGTCACGACAAAGTCCGAGGCACCGTTGCCGATGACGCCACTGTTTCGTGACAGGCCGCTGTAGGTTGGGCCTTTGTCCAGATCGTGCCCGAAGATGGCGTGATGGAAAACAAAGGCTCGTCCCGTAGCCTTGAAGTCAACCGAGTTGGCATCGAAGGTATCCCACTTGAATTTGGAAATGTCAGCGGACGATGTGTCCAGGAGCGTGGTTTCGGGGAGTTGCTCCGCCAGGCTCATCTTGCCCCACACTGCGCCCGTTACAGGATTCATGATGCAGTCAGATCCCCCGTCGATATGGAGGTGGATTCCCGTCGTACCGTCGGGATTGGTTACGGGTGCATCATTGAAAGACTTCTCCACAATAGCCATGGCCGAAGCGATCGGCTGATGAGTATGGGCGCCTTTGATGGTCGGATCGGTGGCCATCCAGTCGACATGGACGAAAACATCCTTATGCCTGTAATCCGCACCCATCGAAGGTAGATCGATGAAGCGGTCTACACCGTTCACGCGCACATTGACACCAAAGTTTTCCCAGTCGTCGCACAGACCGTCACCGTCCTGGTCGGTGCAGGCTCCTGGTGCCAGACCGTTGCCGGAAATGACTGCCTTCTGTGGTGAACCGGTGTCCGATGTGGTGAACTGCAGTGTTGCTGTCCTGTTTCCGGCCGTAGCCGGATGGAAGGAGACCGTCACGCTGCAAAAAGCCCCCGCCGCTAGGGTTTTGCCTGCATTGCAGTTACTGTCATGCACTTCGAAGTCAGTGATGTTGTCCAGCTTGAATGAGTTGACCGTGAGGGTGCCTGTCCCGTTGTTTTGCAGGAAAATGGTCGTCGGTGTGAGGCTTGACGTGCCCACGGTATAGCTTCCGAAGATAGGTGCCGTGGGGCTCACGCCCGCGACCGGGCCTGCAGCGGTGCCGGTGAGCGTAATTTTGTGCGGGCTGCCGGTGGCGTTATCGGTGATGGTGACGGCGCCTGAGGCCTGGCCTCCCGACGCGGGCGTAAAACTGACGCGGATGGTGCACTTGTCACCTGCCGCGAGTGTGGTGGGGCAGCCATTGACCTGGGCGAAGCCGTTGCCGGAAGCGACGATGCTGCTGATCGTTAGTGGACCGCCGCCGGTGTTCATCAGAACGCTGTCCTGCAGGGCGCTGGTGACACCTACTTGACTGGTGAAGGTGAGAGACGACGGCGTGAGGGTGACAGCCGGCGTGGTGGAAGCTGCGACAGTGATGCTCACGCTGTTGCTCGAAGACGCCTCGAAGTTGGCATCGCCAGCGTAACTGGCCCGCAGGGTATAGGTCCCTGCCGGAAGCGAAACAGGGATGGTAGCGCCAAGGCCGAATGCTTGGGTCGTCGTTGTGGAACCCACCTGGGAGGCCGAGGAGCCGCTGGGCGTTGCGGTGAGGATGACCTGCCCGGTGGGTACGTTTCCATTGACAGAAGCAAGCGCGACGGTCGTATTGAAAGAAACGTTAGGAGCCGGTTGACCGGCGGGACCCGTCAGCGTCAACGAAGTTCCGGATTTGACGACCGGCGCCGAGATCGTGGCCGGCGCAGATGTGCTCTGTCCGTTGATGGAATCGCCACTGTATGTGGCTACGACTGAGGTCGTGCCCGAGGAAATCGTGAAGGCGATGGAGACGGGGATCACGAAGCCCCCGGTGGGGATGGTGTAGGTGGCCAGCACGCTCGAAGTGACCGCGTCCTTGATCGTGATGGTTCCCGACGGCGTATAGGTACTGCCCGAAAGCGTAACAGTGGCTGTCCCGGCGGTTTGCGAGCTTGAAGCCGCGATCACCGAGATGCTCGTCGCGTACAGGGGAGTTCCCACTGCGACGACCACGGGCGGCGAATTAAAGGCCGCATAGGTGCTGTCACCTGGGAACGAAGCGACCACCGTATAGGTATCTGCGGTTGGAAATGTTCCTGAGACATATCGGGTCGGGCTTAGCGTATCGACTGCATTGCGCGTGGCAAAGACGAAGCTTGTTCCGGTGTTTGCGGCGGTCGCAGTGATGGTGATTGGGGTCGTCGTCAGCGTAGACTCATAAAGCGGAAATGTGCTTTCGATCTGCAGCGATGTGGACTGTCCGGGCGTTGCGGCCGATGTGGGGCCGTTCAGGTTGATGGTTGCCCGGGGCTTGAGGGTAGACGCCAGGGTGAGTGTGTCGACTTTGCCGGAACTGGACGCGATGTAGGTCTCGCCGAGCAGCGGGTTGGTCGCAATGTAAGTCGGATTGAAGTTCGGATCGTTGAAGGTGGTTGCGGCAACTGACTTCGTTGTGTCACCCGTTCCGGTGATGTCTACGCTATAGACGGTGTTGGGAGAGCCGGTGAGGATCTGCAGCGTACCAGCGGCGGCGTTCAAGGTGATTTGCGGGATACTTCCGAAATCGAGTGGCACCGAGGTGATGTCTGCGATAACCGTCTCAGCCGGTGCGGAAGGATTGCTGGGATCGTAGCGGATCACCTGACGCAGAACGTTCGATGTACTGCTGCCGCTGCCGAACAACAGGTAGAGCTTGTTGTCGACCGCATTGAAGGCGCTGCCAAAGACAGCATAGTAGGAAAGGCTCGTATGGATCGTCGACACAAAGGGAAGAGTCACGGAGGCTGCCGTCGGGTGGCTCTGAATGAGTGCACCAAGCTGGCCCATGTCGATCAGGGTGAAGGGCGTGGTGACTGAGGGCGGTGCGCCAAGATTGGAATTCGTGAGCAAGTCCTGATTCGTAAGTACCAGCAGGCCACCGGCCACGCTCATCGGGTTATGAATGATGAAGGCATTCACCGCGGGAAGCGCGACGCCGCCGGGCCCCAGGACTTTCACGGCGCGATTGAAGGTGGGATCGTAAATCCACAGGCCGCCGGGACTGCTGTCGGTATGGAGCTGGGTAATGGCGGTGTAGCCCACCGTGCCATCGATGTCAGCTGCGATCGCAGAGTAGGTCCCGCCGGTATCGAGGCTGACTTGGCCGCGCTTGGAGAGGGAAGCGGGGCTATAGTAGTCGCCAGCGCCGTTGGTCGAGATGCTTGTCACGACATCGGGAGTTCCCACGCCATTGCTCGAGAGCACAAGTACCTGCTGGTGGCGGCGATCGACGGCGGAGAGGGTTACGGAGGTGCCGTAGAATGGCAGTGCCGGCGTGTTGTTGCACGTCGTGCCGGAAAAGGCCGCGCCTACTCCAACAATTGCATTGGTGCCCGTCGACCCGATGCCGGTTTCGAACAGGAAGCGCGACCCTTCGTCAAACGCCACCGTGGTCAATGGATTGGGCGTTCCGGAGAGTCCTGCGGGCGCTGGACATGCAAGGCTGAAGGTAGACGTCTGGGTGGTCGCCGAACCGAACAGCGTGCGGTCCTGATTGATCGCGAAAAACTGCTGCGATCCCTTGGTCGGAACAAGAGTCACGGGAATAGCGGGATCTGAGAACGTCGTCTGAGCGTGGGATACAAGAGGCAGCGCCGTGGCCGCCATCATTGCAAAAAGGCTGATAAAGCGGCGTCGGACGTGGTTCGGCGTTGAGTAAGGCATTGTTCCCCCGGGACAGATCATGTCAGCAAAAATATTGGCTGACAGTAACGCCGGAAGTTGTAGCAATGTGTCTCACTGCGTCCCAACCTTTTTGATAACCTGTTTTCGGTAGTATCGGGCCGGATGAACTGCATGACAAATGAAGAAGCGCACACGGTGATTCCACCGGGTAACGGAAAGAAGATTTCACTCGATTCCGTGATGCCGCAGGTTTATGACGAACTGCATCGCCTGGCCGCCTCGTACATGAGCCGCGAGCGTCAGGGGCACACGTTACAGCCGACTGCCCTTGTAAACGAAGCCTATCTGCGGCTGGCGACCCAGCACAGCGTTGATTTCTCCAACCGTGCCCAAGTCCTGGGAGTTGCGGCGCAGATGATGCGGCGCATTCTCCGTTCCTACGACGAGCAGCGCGACACCACAAAACGTGGCGGCGACGTTACCCTTATTCGCCTATCGGATGCACCCGAGCCATCCGCGCCGGCCCTCGTCTTCGACGAAGTGGATGAGGTACTGAACCGTCTCGCAGAGCTGGATGAACGCCAGGCGAAAGTTGCTGAACTCCGTATCTTCGGAGGGCTGACCATTGAAGAAACGGCAGAATTCCTGCAGATTTCAGTGGCTACTGCCAATCGCGACTGGGCTTCTGGAAGGCTTTGGTTAGCCAGCGAACTTGGAGCGGGCAGACCTTAAGACGCTGCAAGAGCTCTCGAGCTCTCCAGCAGAGCGCTCGCCATGGGTTGGACGGGGTGAGCTGCCAACACCTTTTGGAACTGGACAGCGGCCGCGCTTGCCCTCTCGTGCTGCTCGCGGGCGTCATGGGCTGACGCGGCCAGTTGTGCAAGGCCAAGCTCACACTCTCCCGCCAGGAGCGCAGCGCTCAACACTTGCGGATGACCAGCCGCATAGGCGTTCGCGACCTCCATCGCCCTGAGATACAGATGTCTTCGTGTGACGGTATCCAAAGACGTTTCCTGTCCCATCCGAAAGGTGTCCCACGCAAGCTCTGAGCTCACACCGGCATCGCGCTTATCCGCTTCATAGAGCTTTTCCAGCGTATCGAGTCCCTGGGTCATCCGTTTCTTCCCCAAAGCAAGGCGGCCACTCTGAAGATCGATGCGAGCCATCAGGACAAGCTCATCCGCTTCATCGCTGGTCGGCGCCCGGTCGCTGCCTGTCTCATGCAGCGTGGCGGGCGTCAACATCGGTTCCAGCATCTGCACACTGTGGAGATCGTGTATCGAAAGCAGATAAGACGCGTCGTAAATGCGGATCTGTCGTCGCATCTCATCTTCATTCAGGTTGTGTTTGGTCAGCATGGTCAGGCGGACCGCGTCCTCATACAAATGTCCGGCCTCCGCACCGCGTCCCAACTGGATGAGCGTTGCCGCGCGGCTTATATCGATGCGCTCCAGAAGGGAAGATATCTGCAATTTGGACTGTGCATCGGAATGTTCGGATTGATGTTGCTCCGTAAGTTCCTGCGCCTTGTCCAGCCACGGAAGTGCAGCAACAGGGTCGGCCAGATTCCAGAGATCTGCATTGCCGCAATTGGTCCAGGCCACATCCCAGGCAATGGCCGCGAGATCGGTGAACCGCGGCGGAGTCGGATGCACAAGCCGCATCGGCTGCCCCATCTCCCAGGCTTCGCGAACAATCTCATTCGCCCCGACGATGTCTCCCTGCAGTGCGAGCATGGTCGCCAAGTGTTGCATCTGGCGTATCAGGACAGAACGCTCTTTGACGTCAGTCGGATGTTTCTCTACAAGTCGCTTCTGAATGGCCAATGCCTTACGGATCGAATTCTCCGATGCGACATGATCACTAAGGCTTGGCATTGCAAGCGTCGCTTGAACAGCAGCGATCTGGCTGTAGCCCTGGGCAGTCTCCTGAGCCAGATCGTCGTCGTCCGCAGCTTCTTTCGACATCGTCTCCAGATACTTCTCTGCATTTTGCAAAACGAAGTTGCGAATTGCGACGCTTCCGGGTAGCTCCTCCAGTTTGGGATCGAGATCGAACACGTAAGAGTGGGCCAACGCGCGCATGTCTTTCAAACGTCTCTCGGCGGTCGCACGTTCCCTGCGTGCAACCAGCGCAGAGTGAGCGACTGCTGCCACGCTGCCCGCCACAACCATCAGGACAACAGCGGCGGCACTCAGAGCGAGACGATTTCTTTGCCAATATTTACCTGCCCGATATCCAAAGCTGTCCACATGCGCGAGGACGGGTTGTGAAGCGAGATGGCGCTCAATGTCTTCCGCAAACGCGGCTACCGTGGGGTAGCGCCTATCCGGCTCCTTACGCAGAGCCTGTAAGAGAATCGTGTCGAGATCGCCGCGGAGTTGCGCGCGTGTCGCATCGGGGCCGGCCACGCTAGGTACGACGGGCGCCGTTTCGCGCAACATGCGCACGGCTTCCAGCGGCGGAACACCTTCGATTGGATACGGTAGCTTTCCGGTGAGCAGCCGATAGAGGAGCGTACCAAGAGAAAAGACATCGCTTGCCACGCCGAGCGGCGCACCCTTCGCCTGCTCGGGGCTTGCGTAGCGCGGGGTCAACAGCCGCAGCGTGGTTTCATTCCGTCCTGTCGCGCCGTCCGTTTCGCTAAGCATGCGGGCGATTCCGAAATCCAAGAGCTTGGTGTCTCCGTCCGGATCGACTAGGATGTTCGCTGGCTTCAAGTCGAGATGCAGCACAAGCTGCTGGTGCGCTGACTGTACCGCGTCTGCGACACGAAGGAAGAGCCGAAGGCGTGCTTCAACATCCAATGCATGCTCATCGCAGTACTGATCGATCGGCTTCCCGTCCACATATTCGAGCACGAGGTATGGACGGCCGTCCGGCATCACCCCGCCATCCAAAAGCCGCGCAATGGAAGGGTGGTTTAGCCGTGCAAGGATCTGTCTTTCCTGTTTGAACCGTTCGGTCAGTGCGGGAGTGAAGATGTTTTCCTGCAACACCTTTATTGCCACCGTGTGCTGATAGGCCCCGTCGGCTCGCTCCGCAAGGTAGACTGCGCCCATGCCACCTCGGCCCAGTTCCTGGATCACCCTGTAGTTGCCTATCTCGAATCCGGGCGCCCAGGATGTACTTCTCGGTGCTGCTTGCCAGCTCTCGATTGAAAACAGGGCCGCCGCCTTCTCATCAAAGGACACAAGACGTTCGACTTCAGCGAGCAGGTCCGGGTCTGGAATTGTCTCCCTTAGAAAGGCCGTTCTCTGATCGTGCTCCAGCAGCAGAGCGCTTTCGACGAACGGACGGAGCTTCGCCCAATGTTCTGATGTCATCCAAACTCCGCTCCAATTACAGTTGCCGCGATCACCCTCAAATTGAATGGCGGCCTAGATATAACGCCGGATTGTTCAGCAAAAGATATCATTTCCCTGGGGCTGCGTTCTGCCTCGCTGGCGAGATCTCAGCATCGAGGGGTCGCGCCGCCGGGGCTCTCGGGGAGGGTCTCGGATAGCTGGCAGCGCTGAACTTCAGTCGTAGCTCTCCTTTTCAACCGGGAAATGATGCCATCCATACTCCCGAGATCGCAGCGGATGAGCTACCGTCGCGCACGAACGTCGAGATCGTGGTCTTTGAGAGGTGATAGTCCCTGCTACCTGCGCTTATACACGCAGCCGCCCTCGCCCCTCATTTAGTTAGCCCCCTGCTTCACAAACCCAAATCCCTTGCCCAAGTTTCCGATAACCCACACCTCATTAGGGCTTACGTTGTAAGTAACGTCGATCGTGCTCGGCTTGCCATAAAAGTCGCGGGTCTCGGTCTTGGGCGAAAACGTATACCAGGCTTTGCAGCCCTGCGTCTGTGCCTGCAGCTTCCACGCTCCCAGTAGTCAGTTCGCTCCGCTTGCCGAAACCCCCGAACACCCCGCCAACAGGATCACGGTCGCAATCGCTAATCTCACCCTGACCTTCATAGTCCCGTCCCCCTTTTCAGGTCCACCCGCGGACCATAGGCTACCAAGCTACTCATACGCCGGCGAAGAGCATCTGGGAGCGACCGAAACGTGTTCGTAGATGGGCTGAACCGGGTTCTGTTGTACGTCATTTCATACGCAGCCCAGCTGGAGGCTCCCTTAGCACGATGGCTGGCGATTGGCTAAGTTGGTGAGGGGAAGGAAGGGCGACCCAGACGGTAGTACCGAGTGCTTCCCCTTCTCGAACCTGTGCATCGCGGAATCCAGCAGTATGCGGCGAATCCTCCGCACAGCGGTCGGAGATGCTAACGAGCCACAAACTCCGACATGTCGAGCCACGACTTGCTCCACTTTCGAGTCTTCCGGAAGGGCACGTGGTCAAGCACGTAACTCCTTTCTTTTTAGGGAAGAATTGCTTCGAGACGGTCAACGACGTGTTCTAGTTCATCCAACTGTCCTTGGGAAATCGCGATGAAGCAAGCGGTGTGTTCGTCCTCTGGGCCGCTTCTGTACGCTGCGATCACCCTACCTAGAGACTTCATTCGCTCTGCTAACTCATCTATCAGGTTTCTTATCCCATCTGCTTCCGCGGCACCACTCTTAGACTCGTTCTTGGACATAGTCATCCCTCCGGTTCGGTATTCTTTCGGGCACTTCCGTCGAAATAGGCGAACTTATCCTGGCGTACAAGGAAGCTTAGGTACACAGAAACACGTGCCGTGACCGCATGGTGCGCTGCAGCCCA
>Ga0206876_1289_pt1 | contig 10598 bp, 9 predicted proteins | sample Alteio_BWOrgCont_10_FD_152619 | JGI IMG/M metagenome (GOLD analysis project Ga0206876, IMG submission 152619) | Enriched cells from forest soil in Barre Woods Harvard Forest LTER site, Petersham, Massachusetts, United States -... | ecosystem: Environmental > Terrestrial > Soil > Temperate forest > O...
TTTGAAGCTCGATATAAATTACTCAACCACCTTGTTCGGGAGACGGGCATCAAACAAATTATTGAACTTGCATCGGGTATTGCATCGCGCGGTATAGAAATGTCAGAAGACCCAGAAATAGAATATGTCGAGATGGATCTGCCTGGAATCATAGGACAGAAAAAAGAAATAATAGACGCACTCGTTGAGCAGTCAAAAATAGTTCTGAGCGGTAATTTACAGTTGGTATCGGGAAGTGCGCTGGATGATTTGTCCGCTGCGAGTATTCATTTTGATGCACACAAGCCGGTTGTGGTCATACACGAAGGGCTCATGAGGTATCTCAATTTTGAACAAAAAGCCCAGGTTGCGCGACATGTGAAGAGCTTGCTAGAAAAATTCGGCGGTGTTTATATCACACCCGACATTACTCTTGCAGTGCGTATGGATGAACGTATGCAGAATACTGTTTCAACAATGGTGGGGATGGATATCAATGCGAACGCGTTCGAAAACATTGAAGGTGCGGAGAAATTCTTTAATGATGTTGGCTTTACTGTTGAAAAACATCACTTTGCTGAAATACGGGATGAACTTGTCTCTCCTCGCAAACTTGAACTTTCGGAAGAAGAAGTACAAAAGGCTATTGGGGAAAATGTCTTTTTTGTAATGAAGTTAAAATAATTCTTATTTGCGAGTAAATCGGTGGAAGAGGGTTGTGAAGTACATGCCGAAGGCGTGGACGATACCGCTTGCGGCTGAGGCGACGCTCGCGAGGTTGGTTTTGGTATCAAGCAGGAAGGATGTTTTTACCCCAACTACGATGGTGAGTTTTTGAATTATCTGCGAGCTGCTGGTGCCGGTGCTCTGGTAGAGCCCCGCTATAAACGTGCCGGCTTTTGTATACGTGTGGCTAAAGGTAGAAGTTTGCGCAGCACAGACATTTTTTGCAACTGATATTGTGCTCGTCGCGGTGCCATCGCCATACCCCACACTGTACGTCAGCGCGCTGCACGACTTGGCATTGTTAACAACAGCGGTAAATTTTGTAGCAAGTGGAGTCGGGCCGGAGCTCGGAGTTACTGCAAGCGAATCGGGAGTTGATGTGGCAACCGCCTTTGGTGGAAGCGGTACTCCAACGTTTACCGAACAAGCGGCGCTTCCATAGGGCCCATACACGGTCAGGACAAATGTTTTTGACGCCGAAAGACTTGAAAACGTCCTGCTGCCCGAGACACCACCTGAAACCCCGTCGCTCCATGTGGCGTATGTCGCATCAGTACTTGTCCAATTAACGCTAACCGGTTGGTTGGGGAGTAACAGGAGGATGTTTGAATCGAGGGAGCAGGTTGGCAGCACGGGTATGGGCGTGCCCTCGCGCCCCTGTATTATCCCGCTTCGTGGCATGGATACGTCATCCCCGTTTAACCAGTCTTGGTCGGTTGTCTGCGACGTGCCATACGTATTTGGCGACCAGACGAGGTTGCTGCTTGAGGCTTCAGCAGCAGCGGTATTGATGTCACTTGCATGATCCCCGAGCAATGTGGTATCGACCGAATATGTCGTGTCGGTTGGCGTTACGGTGCCGTCGAGTTCAAAATAGTATGTCGCGTCTTTTGGTATTTCGATAAGCGCGTCAGGAACGATAGCGAATGTCGGGCCTGTCGGTGTAACAAGCACCGAATTGAGAGACGTTGTCGCCGTTGTGGATGCAATAAATGGTGTTGTAAAACCCGAGTCGCTGAAGCCATAGAGGCCGACATCACTAACAGTTGCATTTTCTGCGTTTATCAAAAATGAAATCTGCTCCATGGCAACGGGGCCCGTGTTGCCCGCGTGTACGCTAAACCGCATCAACTTTCCATCCGCGACATCATACAAGGGGAGGGTGGTTACTGACTGGATTGTCGGAATAGAGCGAAGTCCAACGGTGAGTGTGCTCGTTGCCAAGGTCGTGGTACCCGAAAAAAGGGTAACAACATACGTGCCCGCCCCAAGCGGAGGGGATACGGCGATATTCCATGTGCTGCTTGATAGTGAAATGGAGTTGTTTGTATAAACCGGCTTCTTTGCGCCAGTTGCAGTGACACTAGCCCCGAGTGTTTTTAGGCCGCTCGCAGTTCCAGATAGCACTGCATCGGCATGAAGGGAGGTTATGGGGCTGTGATTGAACGAGGCGGTGGGCACAGGTGCAACGGTTGGCTGGCTCGTCGCGTATACAAGAGGGACGGCTGCTACCAAACTCGAAGCTGTCACGAGCCACAGACATACCCATTTCTTCATATATAGGGATTCTACCCCATATATGCCCTTTATCTCGTCCACAGGTGTCGGGATAGGTGCTCGTGCAAAGGTGCTATAGTGTCTTCATGCCTTTTTCATATGGCATTTATTAGTTCACTGGCTTATTTCACATGTCTAAAGGAATGAAGTGGGCGGTTATTATAATCGTCATCATCGTGCTCATAGGAGGATACTTTATTTGGAAGGGAAGAAGTGTAAGCGGGACGGCGCCTATGCAAGCTGCAGCTGTCGCAACGTCAACAACCCCGCCATCACCAACCAGCAAGGTAACCCTTACTGCAAGTGTCGCAGCAGTTACGACGCAAATGCAGGTAGCAGCAACAGCCGCAGGGTCACTCGCAGCAACCCCGACCGCAGCATCAATAGGAGTTGTTGCAACACAGACCACCGCAACGCTCACGCTTATGAATGCACTCGTTGCACCGCTCCAGGTTCGTGTAACAGCTGGAGGTTCCGCACAGGCATTTTTGCTCGCGAAACTCACCGACATGAAGGCTAACATTGCAAGTGCAAATGCGCAGATCCCTACACTCAGCACAACAAAGACCATGAGCACATCGACGCTCCAGCAGGCAAAGGCCCAGTTGGTTTCGGCTCAGAAGTTCATTGCGAAGGCTGACACTGATGCACAGGCATTCGTACAGTCGCTCACGCAGTAATATCTACTGCATCGCAAACAAAAACCCCGCCTTGTGCGGGGTTTTTGTTTTGCCAATATAACTTCTTTACAACACACTCCAGAAAAATGCTATGGCCACTATAGCCATAAGTGCCGTGATAATAATGCCAACTGTATTTGAAAACCATGAATTTACATGGCCGCCCATTATTTTTTTATTGTTGCCGATAAGCAGGATAAGTATCATCAACGGTGGTGCAAGGACGCCGTTTAGCATTGCCGAATAGTAGAGCATGGTCATGGCCCCTATCGACGTAAAGTTAACAACAAGCCCGACAACGGTAGCAACGGCAATAACGGCGTAAAAGCCTCGCGCCTTGTGCAATTTTTTACTCAAGCCCTCCTTCCAGTTAAATGCTTCTGCAACGGCATAGCCAGCCGAGCCCGCAAGCACCGGTACTGCAAGCAGGCCGGTGCCAAGTATGCCAAGCGTAAAGAGCAGGAAGGCAAAATTGCCCGCAAATGGTTTTAAGGCATTCGCGGCATCGGAGGCGGTGTTAATGGTATGGATACCAGCGGCACCTATCGTTGTTGCAACCGTGACGATGATAAAAAACGTGATGATGTTGGAGAAGAGCATCCCCATGGCAGTGTCGATACGCATTTTTCGCACGTCAGACGAGTCTATGTGTGGCGTTCCCACACCCATTGTTTTAATCTTTCCTTGCACGACTTCCTCCTCGACCTCTTCGTCTGCCTGCCAGAAAAAAAGATACGGTGAAATGGTAGTACCGAGGAAGGCCGCAATGTTTAGGATGTAGGGTTTACTCAGCACGATGTGGGGGACGAAGGTCGAATGGGCGATAAGGCCCCAATTTTCCTTAATAATAAATGCGGTTACGACGTAGGCGAGGAGTGAAAGTGTTAAATATTTTAAGAAACGCGCGTAGTTAGGATACGCGACAAAGACTTCGAGCCCGAGCGTAAACGCGGTTATGGCAATAAGTAGTACTGCAAAGGGTATGTGCACGAGCAACTGTACCGACGCTGCCATGGCACCGAGGTCGGCACCGATGTTTATCGTATTTGCAACAAGCAGCAACAAAATTGCGACCGCAAGCACCTTGCGCGAGTAGTGCTCCTTAATTACACCCGACAGCCCCTTGCCCGTAACCAAACCGATGCGTCCGCACATTTCCTGCACCACCGTCATGAATGGGTACGAAAAGAGGGCGATCCACAATTGGCTAAAACCAAACATTGCACCCGTCTGCGAATAGGTGGCGATACCCGATGGGTCGTCATCCGCAGCACCCGTAATAAAACCAGGGCCAAATGCCCCGAGCACCTGTGCAAAAAATGATCTTTTCTCTTTCTTCATACCGCCCATTGTATACTAGAACACACTACTATTAAGCATTCATCGTATACATATGAAAACATCTACTATTGTGTGGGTTATTGTCGCGGTTGTGATTGTTGTCGGCGGAGTGTGGTGGGCTACAAGTTATAAGGGGGGCGGCGCATATTCTGCACCGATGCAGACCTACGTTCCCCCAACGACGACTACATCCACCACGACAACTACCTCAACTACGGTGCCAGGGGATAATCTCACGCTTGGGCAAAATTCCACTGCAGCGCTCGGAAACTTTTTGGTCGCCTATAACGGCATGACGCTCTACACCTACGCGCCTGACACAACGAATGTGTCGAACTGCACGGGAGGATGTGCTGCGGCATGGCCGCCGTACACGGTTAGCTCCACTGCAAACTTGGTTGCAGAGTCACCAATTGGCGGAACGATAGGCACAATCAAACGCAGCGACACCGGTGCCATGCAGGTAACGTACAACGGCCACCCGCTCTACTTCTACCAAGGTGACACGGCTCCGAACGATACAAACGGCCAGGGCATTGGCGGCGTCTGGTTTGTTGTTAAACCGTAAAACCCGCTGCTTAACCTCCTCTTAATGTAGCCTGCGGTAGAGTTACCCTCGGGTCGGTATTATTGATCAGCTAATAGCATATGCATATGGCAAACAACAATACTAAAAAAGGACGCGGGTTCGCCGGCATGGACAAAGAACGCCAGCGCGAAATCGCCAGCCGCGGTGGCAGGGCTGCGCACGAAAAAGGCACCGCACACGAGTTCGATTCCGCGGAGGCTCAAGCAGCAGGTGCCAAGGGAGGCAAGGCATCGCACGGTCCAACTTCGATTCCCGAGGAAAGTATCTTCGACGAAGACTAGGAAGTAATGCTTAAGGCCTCACAAACGCCCGGTAGTATCCGGGCGTTTGTTGTATGAATCTCTGTTATAGTAGAACAGAGATTTTTTATATGACAGAAAAGAAACAGAAGGGCGGAAAACATAAATCAGTACAAAAAGCGGGGATGGGTTTTGTGTGGGCGGTCCTTGGCTGTATTGTCTGCGCGGCACTTGTTTATTTAATTGGCTACAGCGGTCTCTTCGCGATGCGCTATAGCGGGGTGGGGGATGCGGAGGCTGCTACAACAACGCAGAAAACTATTGTCATACCGCCACCATCGCTCGACAAAAACGCCTACAATATAAAGCTGCTTTTCTTGGCGCACGTTGCAACATCGTCGCCTTGGTACACATACTTTTTGACAGGAACTACTACTGGTACAACAACCGTTAAGAAACAACTCTGGCCGGTAAAGACGGTGTATCCAAATTACGGCGCACTTCTTCCAGCAAACCGCATTGTCGCGTACTACGGCAACTTTTACTCAACAGGCATGGGCGTGCTTGGCGAATATCCGCCCAACGTAATGATTCCCAAATTGTTGGAAGCAGCAGCCGAATGGAAAGCTGCCGACCCCGCAACTCCCGTTATCCCCGCAATCGACTACATTGCCGTAACGGCACAAGGGAGCCCAGGGAGCGATGGTATGTATCGCCTGCGCATGCCCGACTCGCAAATTGACGAGGCAGTTGCGCTTGCAAAACAAGTAAACGGTATCGTGATACTGGATGTGCAGGTTGGTGATAGCAAGGTTTCAACCGAAGTGCCGCTGCTCGCGAAATATTTGGAGATGCCAAACGTGCACTTGGCGCTCGACCCCGAGTTCGACATGTCACCAGGGGTTAAACCCGGCACGGTTATTGGCACTATGAGCTACATAGAAATAAACTGGGCAGCGAATTACTTGGCAAACTTGGTGCGCACGTACAATTTGCCGCCAAAGATCCTCATTGTTCACCGTTTTACTGAAGACATGGTTACGGGTGCGTCAAAAATTACGCCGCTGCCCGAAGTGCAGATTGTGATGGACATGGATGGCTGGGGGTTTGCCGCGAAAAAAATAAATACCTATAACACGGTTATAGCGCCGGAGCCTGTGCAGTTTACCGGCTTCAAACTGTTCTATAAAAACGACCTCCTACCGCCTTCAACCGCCCTGATGACCCCGTCACAGGTCCTAAAACTCACACCTGCCCCAAGCTTTATCCAGTACCAATAGGTTTGTTTTTGAGTTTTCTGCACCGAAAACCCCAAAATGCTATACTGGTGTAACTAATGAATAATTCATCAACTATGGAATACGATACCTTGGCGGGAGACGACGTAATTGCAACAACCACAGCAGCGCTCAAGGCACGCGGAGTAGAAGCAACCATAGTGGCAAATAAAGAGGAAGCGTTGGCAGCAGTAAAGGCGATGATTCCAGCAGGGGCATCTATAAACAACGGTTCGTCAACGACGCTCCAACAAATCGGGTTCGTCGACTATATAAAAGGCGAAACTCCATGGAATAATCTCCATGCAAAGGCCCTTGCTGAAACAGACCCAGCAGCGCAGAAAAAGCTGCGCGGGGAGGCGTTGTTTGCCGATTATTATGTGGGCAGCGTGCATGCGTTGGCACAAACCGGCGAGATGGTTATTGCGTCGGGTTCGGGAAGCCAGCTTCCACCCATCATCACCACGTCGCCGAATGTTATCTTTGTCGTCAGTACGCAAAAAATAATGCCAACCTTGGCTGACGCGATGGATCGTTTGAACACCCATGTGTACCCGCTTGAAGACGCGCGCATGAAGTCGGTCAACATGGGCGGCTCGACAATTTCCAAAGTGCTGACCTTCCAATACGAGCCTGCGTTCACCGGCCGTAAAATCCACGTCATCTTCGTCAAGGAAAAGCTCGGGTTCTAATTTTTTCTCCACAACAACTCATGTTTGCAATGCTCAAAAAATACTGGGTGCTCATTGGTTTGCTTGTGGCGTTGACCATTGGCAGCAACGCACTCAACTTGTGGCTGCCCCAGCTGATGTCGCAGGGGATAGACCGCTTTGTACGAGCGGGATTTTCCCTCAACACTCTTTTGTGGGAATTCTTTTTCGCAGCCGCGGGTATATTTATACTGACAGCGCTTCAGAGTGTTGCACAAACGTATGCATCCGAGCGTGTCGCACGCGATTTGCGCACGCAGGTTGCTGCGAAGATTTCACTGCAGGAATATTCGACCATTCAAAAAATTACCCCTGCAAAACTCCTGACCAACCTCACCTCCGACGTCGACAATGTCAAAACCTTCGTCTCACAGGCCATCAGCTCCATTATCTCCTCCGTCTTCCTTATTATTGGCGCGAGCACCTTGTTGTTGCTTACCAATTGGAAGCTCGCGCTTGCGGTACTCATCATCATTCCCGTCATTGGCGGCACGTTCTACGCGGTGCTCTCGCGCGTCCGCAAACTCTTCCGCAAGTCGCAGGAGGCAATTGACTGGCTCAACCGCGTTATTAACGAAAGTATTTTGGGAAGTGCGCTCATCCGCCTTGTTAACTCACAAACGTTTGAATACGAAAAGTTTTTGGCTGCGAGCAGCGAAGCAAAATCCATAGGCTTCCAAATTTTGCGGCTGTTTGCAATTTTGATTCCGGTTATTACCTTCTCAACAAACATCGCGATACTCATCATCCTGACGCTCGGTGGCCGCTTTATTATCGATGGCACGATGACGCTCGGTAATTTCACCGCGTTCATGACGTACCTCACCATCCTTATTTTCCCAATCCTTATCATCGGTTTTATGAGCAACGTTATTGCACAAGCCCAAGCTTCATACCAGCGCATTACCGAGGTGCTCGACCGTGCCGACCGCCACGCTGGCGGCAAACTAGAAAACCCGCTTATCGGCGAGATTGAAGTACGCGATGTCACGATGTACTACGGCGAACGCGCGGCGCTCAAAGATGTGACATTTACCGTGCCGGCAGGAAAAAAGACCGCAATCATCGGCCCGACCGCAGGCGGCAAGACCCAGCTTCTCTATTTGTTAATAGGCCTGCTTGAGCCGACGTCCGGCACCATTTCGTACGATGGCAAATTGTTAAGCGAATACAATACGCAATCCCTGCATGCGCAGGTTGGCTTCGTATTTCAGGACAGCAGTATTTTCAACCTGACGCTCCGAGAGAACATTGCCTTTAGCACTACAGTTACCAACGAAGCCTTGCAAAAAGCGATCGATACCGCAGAGCTACATGATTTTATTGATGCACTCCCGCAAGGCCTCGACACCGTCGTCTCCGAGCGCGGCACGTCGCTTTCGGGCGGCCAGAAACAACGCATCATGCTCGCGCGTGCCTTGGCGCTCGACCCGAAAGTACTTCTGCTCGACGACTTTACCGCGCGTGTTGATGCGAATACGGAAAAGAAAATTTTGGGGAATATCGAAAAGAATTATCCAAATCTCACGCTTGTCTCGGTGACACAAAAAGTTTCCTCGGTTGAACTGTACGACCAGATACTCGTGCTGATGGAGGGCGAACTTCTGGGCCAAGGCACGCACGAGGAACTGTTGAAGACAGTCCCCGAATACGCGCAGATATTTGAATCACAGCAAAGCACCAATGCTTATGAATTACGCACTTAATAAAAAAGATAACGAACAGCCCAAGAGTACGCTCATCACGGCGGTGACGCGGCTCATTCCGCTCATGCGCGGCGAAGGGAAGAACGTTGTCATTGCACTCGTTGCTATTTTGATAAGTTCAGCAACAACGCTGGCCGCACCTGTCATCATCAGCCATACGGTCGACACGTTCATTGTTACGCACGACTTTCACGGCGTGCTTGTGTGGTCGGCTTTGCTGTTAGTCGTGTATTTAATCGGGCTTGGTACCAGCTATGTGCAGACTATTACGATGGGTGGTGTCGGGCGTCGCGTGCTTTTCAACTTGCGCAACACGCTGTTTACGAAATTGCAGGAATTGCCAATAGCATTCTTCAATCAAAACAAGGCAGGCGATTTAATTTCCCGCATCAACAACGACACCGACAAACTGAACCAGTTTTTTGCACAGGCCCTGATGCAATTTTTGGGCAACGCGTTTTTAATAATCGGCGCAGGCGTGTTGTTGGTTACGCTCGACCCGCGGCTTGGGCTAGCGGCATTGGTACCGGCGCTTGGTGTGCTTATCGTTACGCAGATGATTTCCGGCTGGGTCCAGCGTGCCAACCTGAAATCGCTGCAGTCGCTCGGAGGCCTCAGTGCCGAAGTGCAGGAAAGCATCGAGAACTTCAAGGTGATCGTTGCATTCAATCGCGTTGATTACTTCCGCCAGAAGTTTGGTGAGGCCAATGACCGCAATTACAAAGCATCGATTAATGCTGGCATCGCAAACAACACCTATACGCCGCTCTATGGGTTGGCATACAACCTAGCCCAGCTCATTACGCTTGGGTACGGCATCTACCTGATTTCAACTGCAGGGCTCACGGTGGGTTTGCTTATCGGCTTCCTACTCTACGTCACAAACTTCTACAACCCTCTGCGCCAGCTCGCGAGCGTATGGTCATCGTGGCAATTGGCACTTGCTGGGCTCGACCGCATTTCCGAAGTGCTGGCACTTACATCCGACATGCCAAAGATGACGGAGGGTGCCATGGATGCAAAAAATACGGAAGCAGTGATGGAATTTGCACATGTTGGATTTACCTACCCCGAAGGTAAGGAAGTATTGCGCGATGTAAACTTTGTACTCGGCAAAGGTAAGACCTATGCACTTGTGGGGCCAACGGGCGGTGGCAAGACAACAACAGCGTCGCTGATGGCGCGTTTGTATGATCCAACGAAAGGCATCGTTTATTTGAACGGAAAAGATATGAAGTCGTATGAGCCGGCAGAGCGTGCACAAAAGATCGGGTTTATTTTGCAGGAGCCGTTCCTGTTCTCCGGCACGGTCCGCGACAACATCGTCTATGGCAATGATACCTACCAAGAGCACACGGATGCACAGCTTCGCGAAGTGCTCGAACAAAAAGGGCTGTCGAATCTGCTTGCACGGTTTGAGGGCGGCCTTGAAACAAAAGTTGCGACAAGCGGCGATTCAATAAGCCTCGGCCAAAAACAACTCATTGCGTTTATGCGTGCGGCACTTCGCGAGCCAGACATCTTAATTTTGGACGAGGCAACGGCCAACATCGACACAGTAACCGAGCAGTTGCTTGAAGAAATTTTGCACAAGTTCCCAGCTTCGATAACAAAAGTCATCATTGCACACCGCCTCAACACAATTGCCGCGGCTGATGAGATCTTCTTCGTCAACGGTGGGGAAGTCACTGCCGCAGGCTCTCTCGACAACGCTGTCGACATGCTCCTCCACGGAAAGAGGAAGAGTTAAATCTCTGGAGGCGACGCCTCCAGAGATTTGACAAATAGCATGTA
>Ga0206876_1290_pt1 | contig 10584 bp, 8 predicted proteins | sample Alteio_BWOrgCont_10_FD_152619 | JGI IMG/M metagenome (GOLD analysis project Ga0206876, IMG submission 152619) | Enriched cells from forest soil in Barre Woods Harvard Forest LTER site, Petersham, Massachusetts, United States -... | ecosystem: Environmental > Terrestrial > Soil > Temperate forest > O...
TTCAAAAACTCGGAACGGGTTTCCCCGAAAAAGGGGTCAGGCCCCTCCCAGGCGTAGTTTTCGGGTTCGGGGCGTGCCGGCAAGAGGGGGTCAGACCGCTTTTTCGGGCAAAGCCTATCGCAATGCTCGTTCACTGATATCCCTGGTGGTGACCTGCGCTTTATCGACGGGATGTTACTCGTTCGAGAAGCAGACGACTGGACGATGCACGAAATGTGACACGCTGTGCGCAAGAGCACGTGAAGCACGTGAAAAGGGCAATTCGGATCAGGCTAATCAATACATCAATGAAGCGTTGCGTGAGCAGCCGAGTGATGTCGAAACGTGTCGACAACTTGCGGAAACGATGTGGAACAGCGGTCGTCGCAATGAGGCTGTTTCGCTGTTCACGTCCCTTTGTGATCAACAACCGAACGACGTAAATCTCGCGTCGCGTCTGGCCATGATGCAGTGGGAGGCGGGACTGCACAAAGACGCAGCCAACACGGCGGCGTTCGTACTCAACCGTGATCCTCAAATCACGGATGCCTGGCGCATCAAAGCACGCAGCGAAGTCGAGACAGGACAACTGGATGAGGCGTATGTCTCATACGACCGATTGTCGCAACTCGTTCCCGACGATCTGACAACTCTCATCGAATTGGGCAAATTACACTTAAAGCGCGGCCATCCTGACCGCGCGTGTCCGCTTTTCCGGACTGCGGTCCAGCATCCACATACAACTTCACAACAACGAACAGAAGCCGAATGGTTATTAGGTGTCGCCTACGCTCGATGCGCTCGATGGCCGCTCGCGGTCGCGACGCTGGAACCGGCGATCACGCGAAAAACCGCTACCGCCGAGGACTGGTCCATGCTGGGATGGAGCCGATTGCAGAGTGGTGATTTGACGGGCGCTCAACACGATCTGCGACAGGCGTTCGAGTGTGATCCCCAATCGATCGCGGCACTCGACCTGGCTCGGCAACTGGAACAGTCGCACGTTTCGTTGAACAATCCTGCGCGCGTGACAGCGACTTCCTTTCAGGAATTGTCGCTGAAATGACGTGGCACAATCGCTTTTGGTTCTGATTGGGCAATGTGACGGATTTACCGCTTTTGCCGGCTGTGCGCACAACAGCGGTTGACTCATGAGGATCAAATGACAGCGTCTTTTCGCGACCGCCTGCCGATTGATTACTGACGAAGGACTCTGCCGAACGACGAGTCGGTGTTTGGCACGATGCATCGGGGCTTTCAGCGAACCGCTGTCGAAAGCCATTCTGAGTCGGAATGGAGTCTCCCTCATGAGCAATGCGTCAATCTCGCGAGGTTTCGCGAAACGTCCCCGCCTCACATGGATGTCAAGTGCCGTCGAATTCCGCCCGCAGACATGGCTGCAAGCGTTACACGCCAGTCCATGGTTGACCGAGAGACTGGGCGTTTCGGAATCGCGACGACGCCTGTTTCACATGTCACCAGCGCTCCTGCCCATCGCACTTCCCCTGTTTCCCCATCCCGATTTGTGGGGGCCGATTCTGATTGGGATCGTTCTGGCATCAACGGCATTCGGATTGATGCTGGCGACATGTTGCGGGCATTTTATGAAACGGTCTTCTGAAGAAGATTTGATGAGCGCAGCAATGGGATATGCCATTCCTACGACCGCCGCGCTGCTGTTGCTTCCCGGTCGAGCCGAGTTGGGGTTGATGACGTTGCAAATCGTTGCACTCGGAGATGGCTCGGCTGCGTTAGGAGGAATGCTGCTCGGTGGACGAAGGCTTCCCTGGAATCAAAACAAGACTTACACCGGCTTGGTTTCTTTTGTGATCGCTGGAACTTGTGCTGCGACCTGGAGTTATTGGGGCGAGGCAAATCCGAAAGTATCAGGGGCAACAGCTTGCTTGATTTGCGGTGTGGCGGCGGTCTGTGCAGGCATCGTCGAATCGCTGCCGATTCGATCCAGCGATAACTTGCGCGTCGGTGCAACGGCGTTGGCGGTTGGGATGCTGATGAGTACCTGGTTTGGGTGAGGATTGGTGGATTGTTTGCTGCAAATGCATGAGATATCGACGATCTGCGAAATGTTGACGATCTGGGTGATCGTTCCAGATGTGGAAGGATTGCTTGTGGACGGAAGGGTCGGAAAGAATGGAGACCGGAATCGCGACTATGCGTTCGAATTTCCGCCGCATCCGTCGGATATCGGTGCGATCGGCTGCCGACATGATTGAGTCGCAATGCAACGCTCGGCCTTCGCAGTCCACCAGTGGAAATTGCGTGAACCTGGTGGAAGCGGTGCACCTGCGAAAGTGCTATGGCAGTCACCTCGCGGTCAAGGACATCAGTTTTTCGCTGCAGGCTGGCGAAGTTCTTGGCCTCTTGGGTCCGAACGGAGCGGGGAAAAGCACCACGATGATGATGGTTGCCGGACTTCTCGCCCCCACCGCAGGAAAGATCCTTTTCCAAGGCCGCGAATTCAATGGACGCGATTATGATCACAGACGGCTCTTGGGCGTCGTCCCGCAGGAATACGCTATCTATCAAGAATTGGACGCGATCGACAACCTGCGGTTCTTTGGAAAGCTGTACGGGCTTCGCGGTGCTGCGCTCAAAACGCGTTGCGAGGAAGTCCTTGATCAAATTGGATTAGTTGACAGCGCTCGCCGCCTGTCTGGGACTTACTCAGGTGGAATGAAACGTCGACTGAATTTTGGCGTGGCATTGATGCACAAGCCGAGAATTCTGATCCTTGATGAACCCACTGTGGGCGTCGATCCGCATTCGCGTTCACATCTGATGGACTGTGTTCGTCGGCAAGCCAATGAGGGCGTTGGAGTCATTTATGCCAGCCACTACATGGAAGAAGTGCAGTCCATCTGCCAGCGCGTGGCCATCATCGATCACGGCGAAGTACTCGCAAATGACTCAATCCCGCACTTGCTGGCAGGTCTCGCAGCAGACCTTCATCTGTACGTCGACCGGACCATTGGAATTGCAAATGAGCTTCGCGATTTAGGGACGTTGAGTGTAGGCAATGATGGCGAACCGATCGTCATTATTCCCGGTGATGCCGCGGTAGAACGGCCCGAGCAGGAAAACTTGCTGCGGAAATATGGATCGGGCACACTGGCAATCGATGCCAATCGGTCAACAGCAAGCCTCGCCTGGCGATTGCAAGCCGCTTTATTCAAATTGGGAAGCTTGGGAATCCGCGTGCTGCGCGTCGAAACGCAGCAGTCGAACCTCGAAAGACTATTCCTGCAATTGACTGGCAAACGACTGAGAGACTGAGAATCAGAGGTCCCGCACCATGTCCGCATGGCATATCACACTCAAAGACCTTCAATTGCTGATGCAGGATCGCCGGGCGCTCGTCCTGTTACTGGTCCTGCCGTTACTGTTTATTTCCATCGTCGGCATGTCGACCGGCCAGTTTTTGACGCGTGAAAAAGAGAGTGAAGGTTTCAAAATCGTCGTCGTTGACCAAAACGATAGCGAAACATCTCGCAGTCTGATCTCAGAGTTGCAACAACAGTCCGAGCTGTCGGCAGTCACCGCGGCATCAATGGATGCCGCGTTCGACGTTCTGCGGCGGGGCGATGCGTCGCTTATTCTGATCATCGGATCGCAATTCGAAACGCGAGTCGACGATGTTCGCGTCAGTGATATCTTCAATACCAAAGACGGATTGACCGCGACGGGTCCGTCGGCACTCGATTTATCATTTGAAACGAGATTCAATTCCGGTGGTATCGGACGGTTGCTGGAAGCTGTTTTGTTTTCACAAGTCATCAAGTTTGTCGCTCCCATCGCGGCGAAAAAGAATCCGCTCACGCGCGCCTGGGCCCGTTCTCATGACGACGACGAAGACGTTATCCAGTCGCCGTCGACCTCAACACCTGCCGTGACGGAAGAACATGCACCACAATACTCCGTCTATTTGTGGGTGGTTCCCGGGTTCACCGTGATGTTCGCCTTTTTTGTGATCAGCGTTATGGCCAGATCGTTCATCATCGAGCGTGACCAGGGGACCTTGCGACGATTATTGATGGCTCCCATCGGTTCATTGTCGGTGCTCTTGGGAAAAACGATCCCGTTCTACCTGACATCGGTCATTCAATGTTCCTTGCTGTTCGTTTGTGGGCGATTGTTGTTCGGGATGCCTTGGGGCTCTCAACCCATCTATCTGATTCCGGTCATCCTGTGCACGTCTGCTGCGGCAACGTCATTGGGACTACTGCTGGCGACGATGGTTCATACCGACCAGCAGGTCTCGTCGTACGGGACGACACTGATTCTCGTTTTGAGCAGCATCAGCGGATGCTTCTTTCCGCGCGAACTTTTTCCGCCAATGATGAAACAGATCAGCCTGTTTACCCCTCACGCATGGTCGCTGAAAGCCTTTGACGCGGTGCTCAGTCAACCCATCGTCGACGCGCGCCTCGTCGCCGGTTGTTGTGCGATGCTGCTGGCGTTTGCCATCACCTGTTTCACGACAGGCTGGTGGAGATTTCGCTGCGCCGCTCGGGCTTGACCTCGCTCATCATTCATTGTACAGCGGGTGGCACTGGCGGCAGCCAGTGTGTCCAGGTTTGACTTCGATCGTAACGACGAGGCGGCTCCTGCAGCCACGCCGCGGCGAGACTCGCTCGGCGAGCAGGACGTCAATCGGATATCCGTCCGTGATAATAAAATCATCGTAGAAGACACTGGCGGCCCAAAGCTGCCGCCAGTGCCACCCGAAACCCGACGCCGCAACGTTATTTCGAACAGCTTGCCAGTCCGGTCAGTTGCATCAGCCGCCGTGTTTCCCGATATGCTTCCGCAACCCAGGCTTCGATCTTTTCGGGTTCGGGGCTATATTCGAGTTCAATCGAAACGCAACCGTCGATGCCCAATGCGGCGATCTCACGAAGATAGGGTTCGAAAGGAACGACGCCACGTCCCGGCGGAAGGTCGCCGTGGACCTTGCCATCGCAATCGGAAATATGAACATGAATGGCTTTTCCCTTCAGTCGTCGTAGCTCTTCGGCCGGAACCTTTGCGAGACACAGATGCGACACATCAATGTTCGCACGGACGGCCTCGTGATCGACATCATCAATAAACCGCACCATCGTCTCGACGTTATTGAGCAGTGATAACTGAAATGGTTCCAATTCCAGCGCAATCTGGACGCCTAGTTCCGCTGCGTAGTCACCCAGACGCTGACAGTTTTCGACGGCGAATCCCCACTGATCTTCGGGACGAATGACTTCGCGATTCCAGATGTATTCACCGAGCACCAGTAGCACATTTTTGGCCGATAACTCGTAGGTCAGTTCCAGGTACTTCGCGACGCGATCGACATGGAACCGCTGCACGCTGGGATTGAAGTCGATCAATCCCGTTGCGACGCAACAGAGAGAGACAATCGGCAGGCCGACGCGGTTGCATTCGCGTCGAATCAATTGCCGTTCACGTACATCAATTTCCAGAGGGTCTGCGAAGATATCGATCGTGTCGAAGCCCAACTCCTTGGTTTTTTCGATACCCCAGGCCGTTTCTCGACCGGCTTGCGCCCACGCCGAATTGATGAGTCCCAGTTTCATACCACCGTGTCCCTCGATGACAATTGAATTTTTCTTGATGCCTGCTCAGACAACATAATGCTCGGACGTTGCCCAAGTATCAAACATTCACGCCCACAAATCACGCTATCTGGCTTGATGTCCGTGGCGGTCGGCGATTCAGCGAAAAATAAACAAGGGGCAGATTCCGCCTGTTTCCCTTAAAAAGTTGATCCGTCTCGCGGGGTTGGCAGGCCCGCAGACGACGATTTTGTAGGATTCGACAGATTCACAAGTAGCGGCATCCTGGTTGCAAGTAGATGACAGGTTTCGCACGTGGTCACAGCCATCTTCCAAGGCGACGCCCTATCGTCAGACATGTCACTCGCAGTACTAAAGGCCTGTAATGAGTATCGTCACGTGTCGGTCACATCGGGTTCGTAACGTCTTTCCAAGACGGAACAACCCACCGACCGATACGCTGTTCCATTATATTGGCGGTACTTCGGGCGCATGGCGTGTGACGTCAATCGTCACGCACTCCGGTATTGCCTTGCCATACGCAACACATGTGGAGATTGCGAACGGAGATCTCGGTCGAACCCCCGCCGGAACTGCATGGGTTCTGCATGGAGTCGCGAGAAACACTCGTTTCGTCACGCGCGAGGAACCGCGTCGATCATCAGGTGACGTCCCACAGCCTCATTTTTTTGGCGAGGCGTGTGCAGCGTTGATTCTTGTCCAAAAATCGCCTGCCTGGTGGAATCTGGCCCTCTGTGATCAGCGCGAGATTCTGGAGTCTCCCTCTGAAAAGGCTCGCCGCAGGATCAACATTCTTCCATCGATCATGCGTCTCATGCAGCAACGGAACGAGGTGCGTGAGCCATTCGATTTCGTGACGTGGTTCGAATACACGAAGCAGGATGCCTCAATATTCGACGACTTGGCCGGAGCGATGCGTTCATCCGAGGAATGGAAGTATGTCGATCGCGAGATCGTCATTAAACTTGTCACTGGCCCGGGGTGATGAATCCCATTGGCACGGTTCCTGACCCTGTTGGAACAGTTCCCGGATTAACTGCCCGAGGCGACGGAATGATCCGTAGTGGAACCAGCACGATTTGCGGAGCGACTCCCAACAACAGAATCGCGGCCGAAGCAATGGCGCCGGCTATCAATCGACCCCGACCGCCGATGTGTGTGGGTCGAGCCAGTGGCGATTCGAGAAACATCTCACGCGCGATACGAATGACGACGATGGCGACGATCATCGAGGTGATCGTCGCGACGAAAATCGCCAATCGCACACCTGGGTGAGGCGTAAAGATCTTGGAATTCTTCAAATGAACACTGCTTCCGGCTAAAAGTATCAGCCATCGCGCCCAGAAGCCGGCCGTAAATGGGACTCCAATGACACAGGCGATTGAGATCATGAATGTCAACGACGCCGTGGGCGCAAACTGAATCAAACCTTTAAAGTCTTCCAGATAATCACTCTCACGATCCGCACGCGTCAGATATCCCAGTGTCCAAGAGATGCCGCCCGAGGCGAGCAGGGTTGCGATTTGTAGATAAACGCACAGGGCCAGCGATTCGTTCTGTAATTCAAACGCCCCCCATCGTGTTCCTGGATGTTGCAGTTCGCTCAGGATCACAATCAGCGCTACCCCGTACCACGCGTTTTGCAAGAGCGACATGCTTGCCACCCAGTAGGGTATTGATTTGACCCCCGGCGATTGTCCCCGCACGGCGAGCACACCGGTCGCGACGAAATTCATCAGACAAATCGCCAGCGTTAATGTCGTCAGTGGTTGTTCCAGCCCAATGAACGTAATCCCCATCAGTCGCGTCAGTGCCATGGCACCGGCCAACTGCTGCGCCATCCGCGTGAAAGCAGCCAGCGCAGTGTTGGAACGGCTTCGTCCAGCCTGATTTCCAAAATGGAATGGGACAAGACCCATTCGTGCGAACAAGCTGATCGAGACGAGGCCCGCCCCCAGGAGAATCAGTTTTGAAGGAGCACCAATTGCCGCCTGTTCAGCTCCAGGATCATAGGCGCTGATCAGTACCAGGCGCAGTGCGTCAAAATTTGTCGTGCTTGTCATGCTCGAAAGAATTGCGATTCCAACCCACATCGATCCGGATAAAAACCCAAGCTCTGTGGATCTTGCTGCTCCCAGATCATTCTGAAACTGAAAGTCGGTCGATTGAAGCTCCGGCACCTGCCTGAGAGCAATGACAACAAGATTCAATATCTCAAATGTCAGACCCAGCTCAAGAAAATCATTCGATCGAGCAACGAGCATCAGTGCCGCCACTGCAAACAACAAGAACCCGTAGTTGCTGAGTATCGCAGGGGACTTGCGAGACGAATCGACGGCGGCGATACCCGTCATCACGCCAAACGCCAGGACCAGCCATTGCTCCGAATGGGCCAGGGCATCGTTGATGAAGACTGATCGGACATGCGTTTCACCGTGTTGCTCGACAGGCACGATCGCTTCGATCGACATCACACCTGCGACACCCAGAATCGCGAGGTAGAAAATCAATCCAACGACCGGACGCATAGGAACGCGCAGAAATCGTCCACAAATGATCGCCATACCTCCTGCGGCGAGCAAAACCATTGACGAAGCGGGAATCTGCATGAACGGTGGCCACGTTTAATAGTCAGGACAATCGAGTTCACTCGGATCGTGAGGAAGAGTGTCCCGTGAATCTACTTCACGGACAAGTGTGGCATCGATCGAGGCTGATCAATGAGTTTGGAATTCAAGTGATGATTGGCGCGATCCAGACAACTCAGTTCATCCGTCAACAGGATCCTCATTTCGAATCTTCGATCAGCGGAAACCAGTCAACTCGAAAGATCCCGATAAAAGACGGTCGTACTGCAGATTTCACCTCGCGGCATCAACGCATAGCCGGGAATTTCGCCGACACGCACCCATCCCAGCCGCTCGTAAAGCCGTTCGGCGTCGCCGCCAGTGACCGCATCAAGCACCAAAAGCGTTTTACCGCACTCACGCGCGACGGCTTCAGCGGCACCCATCAGTGCTGCTCCAATTCCTTTCTGACGGGCGCGGCGATGAACCAGCATCTTCGCGAGATCAGCGCGATGTGGCTGGTTCTCCGGTAAATCGAACACCAACTGAACGGTACCGCAGATCCCCACGGCGTCTTCTGCAATCAGCAAAACGCGCTCGCGCTGGGCGACGGCACGAGCCACGCGCTGCCAGAACCGATTGGCACGCTCCACCGTCAGTGGATGCATGAAACTCACCGACGCACCACCTTCGACACAGTCGATCAGTAGATCGGCGAGCTCGGCGATCTGGGATTCATCGACCGACAGCAGTCGGCGCAATGACCAGGATGCGGTCATGCTTTTCTCCCGGAAGGATCACGTGTCATCACGACCATGTACCGCGAGGTTTTCTTCGAAGGGTTGTGAAACATCGTCGGCTTCCCAAGTTCCATTGCCAGACAATCTTTCTCGCGTAAACGATATCGCTTTTCGCCTACCGTGATTTCCATAACGCCTTCCATGATCCAAACCTGCTGGTAGACAATCATGTCACGCAGTCCGGCATCGAAAGCGACGTGTCCACCAGCAGGAAACTCCGCCTCAACGATCTGCATCGGTTGAGGCACCCAGGAAGGCGAGACGTTTCTCCGACGATATCCATGTTGCGGATCTTCCCACAGCGGTTGGTCATCGCGCCTGGCAACCGGTTCTTTCGGGACGCCACTTGCCTGGGCTGGCGAATCAAAAAGTGATGCCAGCGTAATGTTCAGGCCAGCGGCGAGCTTTTCCAGGATGACCGCGGTTGAACTGGTTTCACCGCGTTCGACCAGCGAAATCATCGATCGACTGACTCCACTCTTCACAGCCAGGGCATCGAGGGAAAGAGACTGCGCGGCACGCTGGTCGCGCACCTGTTTGGCAATCCGTTGGTTCAAATTCGTGTCATCTATCATAATGGAATTATATTCCAATATAATAGACTCTCTGTCAAGGAGAAAAATACCAGGGGTTTCCAGGAACCGCGGAGCAACCTCGGGTCAGCGGAGAACTTCTTGCGGGCCGGCTGAAAGTTCGTGCTTCGGTTCAGCGGGAGGATCAAAGATCTCTCGATCGGGCTTTGAGAGTTATTCGGATTGGGCGACAGCACGTCATTCACGCGCGTTTGAGATTCACTTTGTGCCAACCGTTATACTGATAGCCTTTGTAATTCCACTCGCACTTTTCAGGCTGTGTTTCACCACTGGAATCCGTGGCACGCACGAGTAGACTCTCTGTCGCTGTTGTCACCGGCACATCGACCGTCCACAAGACCCAGCAGTAGTCGCGCACAGGTGAGGTTATGTTGGCCTGTTTCCATGACCGTCCGCCGTCAGCCGAGACTTCGATCTTCTGCACGCTGCGTCCCGTCGTTCCATTTGTCAGGGCGAAGCCCTTTGCGATCATATGATCCCCGCTGGCAGTTGGGCCCGGGGACGGAATACAGATCGCCGAATTCAATGCGAATTCGTAGATCGGAGCTGTTTTGGCGATCAATTCCGGGTTGTCTTCTGCAGCCAGTTTATAGACGTCCGCGACAAAGTGGTTTGGTGATGGGCGATCCGCGACGGTGATTTTTCGCAGCCACTTGACACTTCGGGCACCGATAAACCCCGGAACCACGGCTCGTAGCGGAAAACCATGTGCCGGTGTGAGCGGTTGTCCATTCATCTGCGTCGCCAGCAGGCTCGCGTTGGATGCGGCAGTGGCCAGCGCCTTCTCAATGGGAATTGAACCACCGAACGGAAACGTCACGTTCTTCTCAGTCACCTGATCGTACCCCTCGAACCAGACGTGTTTGGCCTCGGCTTTCACTTCAGCAAATCTCAGAAGATCGACCAGCCGGATGCCTTGCCATTCTGCATTGCCGATGGCGCCGGCATCCCACTGAACTCCACCAGTTTTCTTGATGACCGCGAACTCACCTCGTCGGTTTCCAGCGCATGTGAGCGTGGCAGTGGTCGTCGCGGCCGGGAATCGCTCGAT
>Ga0206876_1244_pt1 | contig 10487 bp, 8 predicted proteins | sample Alteio_BWOrgCont_10_FD_152619 | JGI IMG/M metagenome (GOLD analysis project Ga0206876, IMG submission 152619) | Enriched cells from forest soil in Barre Woods Harvard Forest LTER site, Petersham, Massachusetts, United States -... | ecosystem: Environmental > Terrestrial > Soil > Temperate forest > O...
CAATCGATCAGTATAATGACTCAGTACCAGATCTGCTTCACAATCTGGTCTCGATTTCATCGATCCAGTCGTACGACACCGATTCATCGAATCCTCTCACCGCGAAACTTTGGAACTCTCGTTCCGTTTGCGTAAAGCCTCAATGGACGACTCGAGCTTCGGATTACTCTTTATTGCCTCATCGAATTTGGCTTTCGCGAGTTCGTGTCCTGTCAATATTTCGCGAGATCGGATGATCGAGTCACCCTGTCCAAAATGTTTGTGGAGGGTTGTTTCTTTGGCGAAATCCCGTTGCAAAAATGAGACGAAAATTACGCGCGAAGCGCTACGGAGAGGAGTTGGTCATTTCGTTGCGTTTCCGCACCGATGCGACTGCGGCCTCGAGTTCAGGATTGTCTTTCAACGCATCCGCGAATTTCGCTTTCGCTGAGGCGGGATCACGCTGGTTGATACAAAGTTCACCGAGTTTCAGATTTGCGGCCGATCGCTCGTGCTTTGTTGTCGCATGCACGAGCGCTGCTTGCAGATATTCCGACGCTTTATCGAGATTTCCACGGTAGAGATGGATTGCTCCCAAGGCCGTGTAACCCTCGCTGAAGCCGGGATGCTCCTTGACCTGCTGATCCAGTCGTTGAATCGCTTCGTCGTTCCGGCCGAAATTTGCCAACATGATGGCCGCTCGCAACTGCGCGTATTGATCGCTGGGGACTGCGGCCGCGATGTTTTGCACTCGCTCGAATTCCGTCATCAACCAGCTTTTGGCTTCGATTTCTCGTGGCAGTTTCGTTGAGCTCGCCAACTGTTGTGTATATTCGCGTTTCAGGTCCTTCTTCGCTTTGATGGATAAAGATTGATCCGTCAGGTCCGTAATTAAGTACCAGCCGACTAGAAGAATCAGCGGGCTCCATTTGAGCAGGTGACCGTATCCTCCGGAAACAAATTGTGGAATCTGTGTTCGTTTTTTTTCTTCGTTCAAGCCAAGCGTCGCTTGAGTGGACGATTCTCGGACTTTCCAGATGAATCCATCGTAATAGTAATGCAGGATCGTGGATGTCCACAGGATGCCCGTGAAGATCGTCTTCACAGTCTCGTCCTGTATGAGGCTGGGAACCAGTCCAATCGCTCCGTAGGCCACCACCACGCCGACGTACAACAGCGACATGCCACGGCGGAAGACGAACTTCATGAATCGGCCGACACTTGGATTCGAAACCACGCGTCGGCAGTTGTATAACCAGACGATCGCCAGATATTGCACGTCGTGAGAAATATCAAACAAGGCAACACCGAGGACAGGATTCTCAACGCACATCATGGCGAATCCGAAAAAACCAATGCCGCTGGCCAACATCACCAGCTTGATCGGATTGGGACGCGGCCCTTTGCGGGACCGGATGATGTAATTAACGAGAAAGGCAATGAGCACGACGATCGAACCTGCAAAGCAAATCCATTGAAAAGATCGGATTGCCAGAGGTGGGAGCAGTGGCCCACCCATCGAGTAAAAATTCTCCAGGAGATTTGAAGTTTTTTCTTGTTTGAAGATCGTGATCGTTGAGAACCAGAAAAGGCACATCAACCAGTCCAGATTCGCGGTCGTGCGCGAAATCGAACCGGTTTTCGCGTCATAGATTCGCACGAAACCGTAAAGCTGCATCAATCCATGCCATGTCGCCCAGAACATGGTCGTCAAGCGCCAAACATCATAGTGAAAACGATATAAGGGAAAGAAGACGATGAACAGCAGTGGGGGTGCAAAAATGAAACGCAAGTGGAATCGCTGAAACAGATCCCGGTCGCCGTAGGCTCGCATCATGCCCGGCAGGTGATGCCCCAAAGCGAAGAACGCCGTGACAATCAGACCAATCGTTTCGGCATCGACGCCAACCAGAGGTGAATGAATGAAATAAACAATCGGAATGATCAGCAATGGCGTCGAAACAATCAACAACTGGTCAAACCATGAATTCATGATCCAGCGTCCAGCCGGCGGTCGAACCGAAAGAGCAGGAGTTGCGATTTGATTTAACTGTTGAATGGGAGCGGTTGTCATGACGCATTCTCATTTCAAGTTAACATTCAGAATAACAAAAAATAAAAATATTGAATTGCAATGGGAAGTGGTTCACAAGGGGCCACGGACTTTGCCAGTATCGCCGCCAGAATCATTCGATTGCTGCATGAGATTATTGTGAACACAGATCGAGAGTGAAGACCCTATGTCACGCGAACCTAGTTCGGCGTCTCCGCCGGGAAAATCTGCAAGCTTCCATTTCGAAACCGTACGGGTTCGCTTGGCACTCAAAAGTTTAATCGCAATTTCACTAACATAATTGCTCATCACGTCAAAAACCAGTCGAATTTGCCGCCAAGTGATGGTTCGCTGGCTCATCGAAGCAAATCCCGTTTTCCAGCTCGATTCATGGCGGCTTCGGTCTGTTGGATGCGCTGTGAGGGACGTGGATCGTCAGGGCGTAACTTCTGAGCCTCGCGATATTGAGCGATCGCTTCCTCGTAACGCTGTTGTGCGGCGAGAATGCTTCCTAAATTGAAACGGGCTTCAAATGACGTGGGATCAACTGCCACAGATTGCCCGGCAAGTTGAACGGCTTTGCCGTATTCTTTCATCTGCAGGAGGACTTTCAACAGACCCGACCGCGCTGCGGTGTTTTTGGGTTCCAACCCGACCGCCCGTTCAAAACAAATTGCGGCGTCTGCGGGGCGTTCGAGCTTCGCGAGAAGGTCGCCCAAACGAACACTTGCAAGGACGAATTCGGGGTCGATCCGGATTGCTTCTCGATATTGGAAAATTGCTTCATCGAATCGCTGTAATGCGAGGAGAGCTTCTGCCAGTTGAAAACAAGGCAGCGCCCTATCAGGGTCTTGCTTGACCACTTCAAGGAACTGCGCGACGGCTTGTTCAAAGTGGCCTTGGCTGGCCAATGCCTGAGCAAAACTCAATCGGACTCTGGCTAAATCGGGTCGCTGGTCGACTACGGGACGATATGCCTCAGCGGCTTCATCCATACGGTTTAAACGGTGAAGGCAATCTCCGAGAAGGACGGATGCCGCGGTAAAGTCGTTTCTGACCTCGACGATTTCTCGCAATAAAGTGATGGTTTCCTCAAGCTTCCCTTGCAGGCCGATAAGCCTCGCCCTTTCATACTTTGCCAGATATGGAAGCATATCCTTGATGTCAGGCAAAACGTCGGCGTCCGATTTTTTGGCATGCGCCGCCTTGTTGCCGCCAGTGACGTATCCAAGATCGCCTAAATTGGCTCTGTCTTTTTCAGACAGTTCTACCTTCTGCGGATCAACTCGAACGAACGATTCCTGCTTCGCCTCAAGAACATTCCGCGTCCGTTCACATTCATCGACATTCGACTCCGCCAGATTACTCAGTTCTCCGGGATCATTCTCCAGATCATAAAGTTCCGGTCGCGTCGTTTGAATGTATTTCCACCGGTCAGTAATCACCGTATAAAGCGGACACCAGCGGTTAATGTCAAACGGGGATTCCGCTTCAGCGTAACAGGCCGCTGACGTGATCGCGTTGCCGTTCATGGCCGCGAGCAGACTTCGCCCGCTGACATGTTTTGGTACCGGAATTCGCAAGATATCCAACACAGTTGGCATTAAGTCCACGAGCGAAACAGCATCGGACACTCGAATTCCAGACTGATCATGACGCGGATCAACGAACACAAGCGGAACACGCAGAGTGGTATTGTAGACCAGCATTCCGTGCTCAATTTCCGTATGGTCATCGAGCCCTTCTCCGTGATCGCCTGCCACAACAATCAAAGTATTTTTGTCAAGCTTGCGGTCTTTCAGAAATGTCAGCAGGCGCTTGAACTCACTTACCTCCACGGCAATTCCTGCATCGTATGGATTCTCTGCGAACCGTTTGCCGAACAACGCTGGACGCGTGTCGTAAGGGCCGTGCGCGTCGTACAGGTGAATCCAGCAGAAAAAGGGGCGAGATGTCCGCTTTTTGAGCCACGACATCGCTGAATTCATGACGTCCTGCCCCTCACGCCGATGCTCGTCGGAATCCATCAACGACCTCGTTTCCGAGAGTGAAAGATCATCGTCGTAGGTGTCGAATCCTCGGTCGAGACCGTACATGGAATCCAAGACCACCGCTGCGATAAAGGCTCCCGTGTCGTAGCCGTGGTGCTTAAGTATTTCTGGCAGCAAGGGAATTGTCGTCGCCAAACGACCTGCGCCATTTACCCGCAATCCATGTTCGGGAGGATAAAGTCCCGTCAGCATGGTTGTGTGAGAAGGCAATGTGATTGGCGCCGGCGCGTAAGCCCGTTCAAATACCACGCCACGTTTGGCGAATTCGTCGAATCCCTGGGTCAGACCTTGTTGATAGTCGTAAACACCAAGACGGTCTGCACGCGTGGTATCCAATGTAACGAGAATCACATTCAGGCGCGGGACGCTGTAATACCAGTAAGCGGTGCTGGCAACGATCAACGTGACAGCGGTCGAAGCAATCAGCCACTTCGCCCGACGCTTCGACACGAAAAGCGTCAGGCTTCCAAACATCATTCCGATTTCCAGCGAAAAGAAAGGCAAGTGTCGAAAGATGACTCGGTCGCTCAGGGACGCGATACCCGTTTTTCGGGCTGCTTAAGGGCGGCTTCGGCTTGCTGGATTAGCTTCAATGGGCGTTGATCGTCCGGGCGGAGTTTCTGTGCCACGCGAAGTTGTCGAAGTCCCTCTTCCAGCCGATTTACGGAAATCAGAAACACGCCGAGATTATATCGAGCTTCGAACGACTCGGGGTCAATTTCGATGGCTCTTTTGCCATATTCCAGTGCTTTTTCATATTCGCCCAACTGCACAAGGACCGCCCAGAGACTGGCCTGCGCCACTGCATTGTCGGGTTCAATCCGGATCACTTGTTCAAAACACGATGCTGCGTCTTTCGGGCGTTTCAGCCTGACGAAAACCTGGCCCAATTCGAGATGCGCAGGCGCATAGTTGGGTTTCAGTCGAATCGCCTCGCGATATTCCGCAATACCCTTGTCGATCCTTTGTGTTTTGATGAGCACTTTCGCCAGTTCACAATGCGCGGGTGCGGAATCGGGTTCCTCTTTCAGGAATTTTCGAATTCCTTCCTCCGCTTGTTCGAACTTACCCAGACTCGCGAGAACCGTGCTCAATCGATAGCCAGTTTTTACTTGCTCCGGGCGGTGGTCGAGTACGGTGCGATAGACGTCCACGGCTTCGTCGAGGCGATTTGTCGCAATGAGACAATCGCCCAGCAGAAACTCCGATTCCAGAAATTCACCCTGTATTCCCAGCTCTTCAATTTCACGCAGTAACACAATCGCCTCTTCCGGCTTCCCCTGTGTGGCCAATTCCTTTGCCCGATCAAATCTCTCCAGAATGGGCACCATGTCCTTAACGTCCTTCAGAACTTCTGTCTTCGAACGTTCTTTGAGATTGACGTCGTTCGGATTGCCCACATATCCAAGTGCTTTCAAGTCATTCAATTGCTGATCCGTGAGTTGCAGTTTCTGCGGAGTGACGGAAATAAACGACTCCATCATCTGTTCCAGGGTGTTTTTCAGATCTTGACGCTCTTCCGGTAATGAGTCGACGAGATTTTTTTGCTCCGAGAAATCGTTGAGCAGGTCATAAAGCTCCGGCCGCGTCGACTCAATATATTTCCACTGATCGGAAATGATGACGTTAAGCGGGCTCCAATGGTTGTAAACATACGGGGTTTCGGCCTCGGCATAGCAATTCTGCGAGAGGATTTCCCTGCCTTTCAACGCTTCCAGAAGGCTTCGTCCACTCAAGTGCTTCGGCAGGGGAATTCTCAAAATGTCGAGCACAGTGGGCATGATGTCGACCAGAGAGACCGCCGTGGAAACTCGCGTGCCGGGTTGACAGTGTTCGGAACCAATAAAAACGAGTGGAACATGGAGCGTCGTATTGTATGCAAACATGCCATGATCGGTTTCCCCATGTTCACCTAACCCTTCGCCGTGATCGGCTGCGATCACCACCAGCGTGTTCTTGTCCAGGTGACGATCCTTTAGCATGGCGACCACCCTCGCAACTTGCTGCAATTCTTCGGCTATGCCAGCGTCGTAAGGGTTTTGTTTGAATCGCTCGCCGAAGGTCTCTTCGCGCATGTCATACGGACGATGCGCGTCGAATAAATGAATCCAGCAAAAAAATGGACGGGACGTGCGACTGCCGAGCCAGGGTATCGCCTGGTCGACGACATCCTTTCCATATCGCCGCTGTCGCCGTGTTCGCGATGATTTCACTTGAGAAGAGAAATCGTCGTAACGATCAAAACCCCGATTGAGCCCATACGTCGCATCGAGAACTGCGGCGGAAACAAATCCCGCGGTATCGTATCCGTGCGTTTTGAGGATTTCCGGAAGAAATGGGATCGCTGGCGCCAGTCGCCCTATGCCGTTGACACGCAACCCGTGTTCAGGCGGATACAGGCCGGTCAGCATGGTCGTGTGAGACGGTAGCGTAATCGGCGCCGGCGCGAATGCGCGTTCGAAAACGACTCCGCCTTCCGCGTATCGATCGAACGACGCCGTTAAGCCGTTCTGATAGCCATAGGCACCTAACCGATCGGCTCGAGTCGTGTCGAGCGTTATCAAAATCAGATTAAGGGGCGATTTACGGTTGTACCACCACCGGTTCGCGATCACCAATCCAAACGCCACAGCGGCCAGGATCGGTATCGCGAACCAGCGCAGCCGCGACAAGTGATAAAACATTCAGGCTCCCGGAGCACAAGAACCAATACTCGTTCTAAGTGTGAGCCTACTGGTCCATCGACACCAAAAAGGTGGGCCCCCGTCTCCCTCGCCCCGGTTTTCCGGGAAGAGGGTTTGCGGCGACGAGTTCTTTTACTTCACACAAGTTCGGTGTTGTTGGATCACTAGTGACGAGGTCGTACCGCAGCACTATTTCGAGTGCAACACATAATTCACATCCGGCTGCGGCTTTCCTTTCTCAACGATCAATTTGAATTCCGATTTCGCGGGATCTTTGTAGCGTCCGTTGAGCGAATCATCACCGTCTTCCCGGTACTTCTTTTTCTTCTTCACGTATTCAAACGTGAGTGTATATTCCCCAGGCTCGATTCCATCGCACTCCCCATAGGTTGCCCAACAGTACTTTCCTTTGGAATCGGTAAATGTTTGTGCAACCGGTTTGGCATCAGTCCCTTTATACACGAAGACGTCTACACCCCCTTGCGCAGTCCCGTCGACGGTCACTGTTCCCTTCACGGGAACAACCTCTTTCAATGCACCCCCTGCCGTCTTTTTAATATCTGACGTCGAGAACGTTGTTGTCCACGATCCACAGCCAAGAATTAGAAGCAGTGTGCAAACGCAAGTAGTCCGACAATTCATACCAATCAAACCCGCCTCCCCAACACGGCTTAATACCGCGCACGTTTCCAAAATAAAAAAGCACCGACTCGTCGTATTGACGAGTCGATGCAAACTTGCCCAGAACAGCGATCTCAGATCAATACGACATTAAAAAGCACCAACCGTCAAGCCGTCGTTTCGGATCTGGATTTTTTGAATCGTATTGATGTCAATACTCTGGCTAATGAAACGAACGGTTCCGTCCGCCAGCAGAATATGAGCGCCCCCGGTGTGGAAGCTATAAATATTCCACTGATTGATGCCGTTAACCATCACAGTTCCGGCAAAGGTGCTGCCGCTCTCTCCACCTTGATATCCCGCATACCCAGCCGCCAGGTACTGTCCAGGATTCACAGGGTGATGCTGCGCCATCCCAACCACCCAGTCATCCCATGCGCCCATTTGGCGTGAAGGTCCACCGCTGATACCTGCCAGACTTCCGGCGGATTGACCGGATGGTCCCAGGTTTTTACCCAGGCACCAGACGTTCATCATATCAGCGTCTTCACCGATGATGGCTGTGTTGGAAAGCCCGTCGGTAACCTGAGCGATTGTACAACACAAGACACCGCCATTGTCGTCACAATCAAGAATTGCGTTGTTAGTCGTGTTGGCTGCCTCGCCAGCAGGGCTGCGCTCGGTCTCCACACTGCGGTAGTCGCAAGCACTTCCGATAATCCACATTGGAGCGGAGCTACCCCAGCTGCCTGCCCACCAGTCTTGCAAGTAAGTCACATTATTCGCGCTTCGCGGTGTCGTTGGACAGATAAACGCGGCAATCGTGACATTGCCGAGAACAGAAGCATTTTGTCCTGTGGTGTAGTTGACAGGCCCCACCCCGTTGTTCAACCCTGTCATTGGGCCACCGGTTGATGTACCGAATCCCATCGGGGTGTTGAAATTGATCTGGTTGTAGACGTTCGTTTGATCAATGTAAGGCAGCAAGCCTTCGGTCCACACGTGGACATTTGGATCGCCAGCGACGTTTGTCGATGAGATGCCTTCGCCGATGCCACCGTGCTCTCGCAATGGGCCGCTTCCCGTCCCGTTACCGAGTACGAGATACACGCCAGCTGGAAACATCGCGAAGGTCGACTCGTAATTCATGAACGCTAATCCCAATTGCTTGAGATTGTTCTTGCACTGGGTTCGCCGGGCAGACTCTCGAGCCTGCTGCACGGCGGGCAACAGCAGCGCGATCAACACGGCGATGATCGCAATCACCACCAACAATTCGATGAGCGTAAATCCCAACCTCTTCTTCATTACAGACCCCTCACACCGGAAAAAAAAGATGGCAGTCAAACACCTTGACTCCCAGAAAGCCTGCGGATTTGTTGATGAAATGGGCACAAAGCGAGAAAAATGGATCAAAGCTACGCTCGATGCTCTAGATTTCATAACAAATTCACAATCGGGAAAGCAACCATCTATGCCGAGAAAAACGGGATTCTATGAAAGATTCCAGTGATTTCTGAAACCTGATTTGTTTCCATGCAATTAGAGCATTTTGACTGATGCGAAGTGAGTAATTGTGCTTGCCAATACGCGAGACTCGACGCAGCGAAACGGATTGGTCGAGAGACGAAATCATCATCCTCGGAAGACACCTCTCATTTCGTGGAGAACCGTTTTCGGTCCTTCCCGGGCCTTTCCCCGACGCCGCTCACGCAGACGAACACGGCCACAATCCATCGTCCAGGCACATTTCCCGCCACCGTTAGCGATGCCGCACTGGTCCGCTTCTGAAAAGCATTCGGCCCAGCTCGGATGTCCTCATGGTGACTCGTGGTTGAGTTCATAGCGTTTGAAGAGAGCGTCGAGAGACGCTCTCAGCTTGGGATCTTCCTTGCTCGCCTCATCAATTCTTGCTTTTGCTGAAGCAAAGTCCTTTTTCCGTAGATCGATCTCACCCAGCTTTGCGTTTGCCATCGAGCGTTCGGTCAATTTTCTTGCATTCGAAAGAGCGGCTTGAAAGCATTCGGCGGCCCGATCGATGTTTCCTCTGTACAAATGAATTTGGCCAAGCGTCTGTTGCGCCTCGCGGAGATTGGGGTGCTGCTTCAAGAGTCTTTCCAACACCGCGATGGCTTCGTCGTTCCGACCAAAGTTCGCCATGATAATTGCCGCACGGACTTGAGCGCTTGGGTCGCCGGGGTTTGCTGCGGCGATGTTCCGAGTTTGCTCAAATTGAGTATAGAGCCAGGCTTTTTCTGCGATTCCGTCCGGCAATGAGGATGTTCCAGAAAGTACTTGCGTATATCTTTGAATCATCTCCTCTTGTTTGCCAAGCGACAAGGTTGGCGATTCAGACAGGTCCGTGACAAACAGCCAACTGACAAGCACGATCAGAGGGCTCCACTTGAGGGCATGAGAAACCTCTCCCCAGGGCAACTGCGCGGTTCCCGCGCTGTTTTCTCCCTTGGTCAATCCGAGGCTGTCGCGAATGGATTTTTCCCGCACCTTCCAGATGAAGCCGTCGTAGTAATAGTGCAGGATCGTAGAGGTCCAGAGGATGTCCAAAAAAAACGTCTTCAGTATTTCGTTCTGCGCGAAATGTGGAACAAGTCCCATTAATCCGTACGCAAGCACCAATCCGACATACAGCATGAGCATTCCGCGTCGGAACACGAATTTCATAAACCTGCCGATGTCGGTGTTGGAATTCACACGACGGCAGTTGTACAGCCAGACGATTGCCAAGTATTGCACGTCGTGAAAGACTTCAAACAAAGCCACGCCCAGGATGATATTTCCAACGCCGACCATGCAAATCCACCAAAAACCAATACCACTTGCCAGCATCATCAGTTTGGCGGAATTGGGCGGCGGTCCCTGATACGTCTGCCTGACATGATTGACGAGAAAACCGATCAGAACTGCGACCGACCCTGCCAGGCAGATCCAGCGGAAGGCATGAACAAAATGCGGCGGAATCAATGGTCCGCCAAACTTGTACCAATGCTCCAGCAAGTTTGACATCTTTTCATGCGAAAAGACTTGAGCCGTCGAACACCAGCTCAGGCACATCAACCAATCCCAATACGCTGTGACGGG
>Ga0206876_1291_pt1 | contig 10487 bp, 8 predicted proteins | sample Alteio_BWOrgCont_10_FD_152619 | JGI IMG/M metagenome (GOLD analysis project Ga0206876, IMG submission 152619) | Enriched cells from forest soil in Barre Woods Harvard Forest LTER site, Petersham, Massachusetts, United States -... | ecosystem: Environmental > Terrestrial > Soil > Temperate forest > O...
ATCTCGTCGGTCCTTCAAGAGGTTTGAGTCCGAAAGGAGATGAACAATTCTATGACGCGATCATTTCCGATCCTGACGTCGTGACGGAGCTTAATTCTCAGATTGGACAACCTCTCGATGTCTTCCGTCCGGACGGGATGGGTCCCATCGGCCTGTTTGGCGATCACACCTTGCCGGCCGGATCGGCGTTCATCTCGTACCGCTATCTGCAGAATTCATTTGACCAGAATTACAATGGATCGCATCGCACCGGCGTTCCGACCAACTTCCCACTCGCCCCAACCCGGATGTTGCAAGATTCTCAGATCGCATTGGTGGAATACGGTGTGACGCAGGATCTCACCATGTTGGCGTATTTGCCATTCCAGCATAACGAGGTCAACTTGCAGACGGCGACGGGCAGCGAAAAGCAGGCGTTCACGAACCCTGGCGATCTTAGAATTCAAGGATTGCTGAAGGTTACCCGTGGAGAGCGTTCACAGTCACATCTGAATCTGGGGCTCAGTCTACCCGTCGGATTCCTCGAGCAGACATTAGTATTTGGAGGCACCCCGAGTACATTCCCTTATCCATTGCTGACCAGCTCTGGTACTTACGATCTTTTGCTTGGCTACACCTATCGCAGGCAGACTGATTATTGGACATGGGGTGGTCAGGCCAACGTTGTCGTGCCGACGGGTAAGAACACGCTGGGATATGAATTGGGTAACCAATTTCAATTAACGGCGTGGGCGTCGCGTCGATGGACGGATTATTTGAGCACATCGGCCCGATTGGACGGGCACTGGCAGGGCGATATTCGCGGATCGAACACCAGCCTTGATCCAACGCTGTCTCCGATCAATCAGGCCAATACGCAGGGCAGGGAATATCTGAACGGATTGTTGGGCGTGAATTATCTGCTCAGTCGACCTGGGCACAGAATTCGCGATCAACGCCTCTTTTTGGAATCCGGAATACCACTTTACCAGTGGGTCGATGGCCCGCAATTGGGTCTCACTTGGACCTTGAATGCTGGTTGGGGTATGTCGTTTTGAGGTAGACTCATCCTGCGCTTCACCTTTCGCAACATCGATAGCACGAGTGGCCAGCGACTTTCGTCACTTCGTCCTTGAAGGAAACGCGGATGCCTGCTATCGTCTTTCGTTCTGGTGACGGATCAGGGCCTATTATTTTGTAAAAAAACGACGGGAGAATGCGGCGAATGGGTGTCAAGAAGACAGGTAAAGGGCGACGGAAACTCGGCCGAAAGAAGCGAAAGATGCGAAGCAAGATTCGCCATCGCAAGTAGTGTAGCTGATTGACGTTTCGCGCCCGGTCAGCTAGCCATCTCGAATAGGTTTCTGGCGAACAGCTCCGACACGTCGCAGACCATCGCCGCTGCATGATACAATTGAATCACCAAGCCCGGTGCGATCGCGTACCGGGCTTTTTCGCGTTGGTTGGCCGCCGCTTTTCAGCCTCAGATTTTCACATTTGCGATCGCTCGGACGCGACGATCGTAGGAAAATTCTCGCGACAAAAGGCCAAGAGGCACGTGATTCCACGTCCATTCCTCACCCGTCCCAGGCAGCGCAACCCCGTGCAGGATATCGATTCGTTCGGTCACATTTCCCTGTTTGTCGACCACGATTTTTTCGAAGTCGGTGATCAGTGACACGATTCCGGGCAGCCTGCGCAAATAATCAAGATGAGCCGCCAGCGCGTCGTGAGAGTATGCTTCAATCTCGGCCTCGGTTCGCGACCGCTTCTCGAGATACAGACCCGGCAGATAGGCCAACTGCGAGAGTAAGTTAACGGACGCGACATAGTCGACTTCTGGATCATCACAGAACATCGTGGGAGTCGCACGCGGAAGCGGAAGCCGAGACTGCTTTGCGATCCGCGTCAATTCCTCGGCCGTCCCCGTGACATCCGCACTCACGAGCCGCACATTGCGATACCAGGCAGCGAGAGCATAAACGCCGATTGGATGGACGGCGTCGACCAGAATGACCTCACGAAACATTTGCGACAAGCGATGTAAAGGCACATCCAGAAGTCGACCGGAACCAAGGATGACGCATTTTCGCCGCTCCCGACATTCCTGCGCCGCCGACTGAATCGCGGCTTTCGTCAGTTCCAGATGAGATCGCCAGGCATGCCGACATTGCCGGTGCCTGACCTTGATGCCTAATTGGCCCTGCAGATAACCCACGCGCCGAAACGCACGTGTCGAAGGCGTCAAAAGGTATTCAGCCAGCTCGAGAATCATTGCGGCATCCGTGCAAACATAAAGTTCCCCTCGCGAACGATAGCAAAGGCTCGATCACATGGGGAGATCGAATCGGTGAGCGGACGATGTTCATCGCTCGAGTTGCGAGGTCTGGGGACAGTTTTTCGATTTTGCCCTGCCGGAAACAAGATCAATTACGAATCATCTCCGACGAAAACTTCATGTTGGGTTGCGGTCCGTGCGGAGGCCCGGTTCAATTCTCTCTCGATCATTGTGTACGATGAATCAACATTTTGACGGCTTCAATGTTCCCATTACGAAAAAGCATCACGCCATGACACGATTATCTGTTGTCGTTACATTTTGTTTGTTTGCATTGACGTGGATCTCTGCGGCACCGGCAGAAGATACAGTTCGACCGGGTCGGGTTCTCGCCAGCTCCCTGACGAGTCGCGATTGGCCGTGGTGGCGAGGTCCGCAGCGTAACGGCACCGCTGCAACTGATCAGCAACCGCCGCTGCACTGGAGTGACACCGAAAATGTCCTCTGGAAAAGTCCAATCCCAGGCCGCGGTCACAGCTCGCCCACGGTCGTCGGCGACAGGATCTTTACTCTGACTGCCGAACAAGAACCTGAATCGCAGTCGGTGCTCTGCTTTCACCGCGAAACCGGTAAAGAACTTTGGAGCAAGGAAGTTCATCGTGGTGAATTTACGCCCGCCGGTTCGAAGGCGAACGCCAAGAGCACCTTTGCCAATTCCACTGTCGCCTGCGACGGTGAGTACATCTTTGTGAACTTTTTGTACAACGGAGCCATCTACACCACCGCGCTTGATCTAGAGGGAAATCAACTCTGGCAAAAGAAGATTACCGACTACATCCTGCATCAGGGTTTCGGGTCATCTCCAGCAGTCTACAAGAACCTGGTCATCGTCTCTGCCGACAACAAGGGCACGGGAGCCATCGTCGCTCTGGATAAAGCGACTGGAAATCAGGTCTGGAAGCAACAGCGTCCGAAGCTACCCAACTATACCTCGCCCATCATTCTGAATGTTGCCGGGAAAGAGCAACTGTTCTTCTATGGCTGCAAACTGATCACTAGTCTTGATCCGCTCACTGGTGAGAAATTCTGGGAAGTTGAAGGATCCACCGAAGAATGTGTGACTTCGACGGTCACTAACGGGAAGTTGATTTTTACCAGCGGCGGATATCCAAAGAATCATCTCGCGGCCGTTCACGCCGACGGTTCGGGCAAGATTGCGTGGGAAAACAGTACTCGTGTCTATGTTCCATCAATGCTGCTCAAAGACGGTTATCTTTACGTGCTGTTGGACGCAGGAGTGGCGATGTGCTTGAAGAGCGATACCGGCGAAGAGATCTGGAAAGAACGAGTCGGCGGGACATTTACCGCCTCACCGGTCCTGGTCGGAGACAACATCTTTGCCGCGAATGAGTCAGGTAAGACCTTCATCTTCAAAGCCTCGCCCAAGGGATATCAGCAAGTCGCAGAAAACCAACTTGGCGAAGAGGTATTCGCAACGCCCGCCATCTGCGGAGGCCGCATCTATCTGCGCGCCGCTTCCACCGTCGCTGGAAAACGCCAGGAAGCATTGTATTGCCTGGGCGCGAAGAAATGAGGGGTCTTGTCGCAGAGAAAGCACGTCGGCCGACCTCAACTGCGCGGCTGGGAGTTGCACTCGCCTTTCTTTTGTTGACATGCGTCGGACACGTTCGCGAATGTGATGGCCAAGACGCGCCATTTCCGAATTTGTCCGACTATGTACATGCATCGCTTCGACAATGGGACGTACCTGGCGTGGCGCTCGCCGCAATCAAAGACGGCCAGATTGTTCTGACGCGCGGGTATGGAATTCGAACAGTTGGCGAGTCGGCTGCGGTCGATGATCAGACTCTCTTTGCGATCGCCTCGAACACGAAGCAGATGACGGCCACGTTACTCGCCCGATTCGTCGATCAAGGCCGACTCAACTGGAATGACTCCGTCAAAAACTATTTACCTGATCTTGAACTGTTTGATCCCTACGTAACGCGGGAACTCACGATTCGTGATTTGCTTTGTCATCGCAATGGCTTGCCCGATTACGGCGGCGATATCGCCTGGTGGGGATCGACGTATGATCGAACCGAAGTGCTGCGACGACTGCGTCATGTCCGCCCGACGTCCAGCTTTCGCAGTCGATGGGCTTATCAAAATACAATGTTTATTGCTGCGGGCGAAATTGCAGCCAAAATCAGTGGTGAATCGTGGGATTCGACGATCCAAAAGCAATTGTTTCAGCCCATCGGCATGACGAGCACAAAGACCAGCATTCATCAATTGACCGGCGAGACCAATGTCGCCACGCCGCATATCCGACTCGATAGCCGCGTGCAGACAATCCCCTGGAGAAGTCTGGACAACGGTGGGCCGGCGGCTTCCGTGATCTCTAACGCACGCGATATGGCGGCTTGGATGCGCTGGTTGCTCAATGACACACAGATCGACGGAAAGTCACTTGTCAGTGCAAAATCACTGCGAGAATTGTGGTCACCGCAGATGGTCATGCCAGTCACCGATCGCGATCACGACGTTTATGGCAGCCAGTTTCGAGCATATGGTCTCGGTTGGGAAATGCGCGACTACCACGGTCTCAAAGTTCTGATGCACGGTGGGTGGGCGGACGGAATGTATTCGTTCACGGCAATTGTTCCTGAACGGAAAGCGGGGGTAGCCGTTTTGACAAATCTGCATAACCGCGATCTTTCGGTCTCACTTGGATACCGGTTGCTCGATCAATGTCTTGGTCTGCCGCCCAGAGATTGGGCCGCCGAAAACTGGAAAAGGCTCGTCGAACGCGAGAACGACCAGATCCAGGAATTCCGGAAGCTGGAGTCGCAGCGACACCTGGGAACGCAACCGTCATTAGCCCTCGCGGAATTCGCGGGTCACTATCTGAACGATCTTTACGGAACGGTCGAGGTCGTCAATCACAACAACCAACTGCAACTTAAGTTGACTGCATCGCCGACTTATGTTGCGGATCTGGTTCACTGGCATCACGACACGTTTCGAGCGATCTGGCGTGATCCCGTTGCGGAAACAAGCTTCATCACATTCTCGTTGAATGCACGGGGGACTGTCGCAGAAGTTAAGTTCCGGATGTCCGACTTCATCGATCCCTCGGAATACGTTTATCGCCGCTCGCCGCGATAGTTTCAGCGATTTCGCACGACGCGGAAACCGTGATGACATCCGCGGTATGACGGTATGGCGAAATCTCGATGAGCGGATCGCAGGGTGACGAGTGCGACGCCAAATCCACCCCCGCGAAGGATGCGAGACGTGCCGGAATCGGGACCTTTCGGATCATCTGACGGTGAATTCTTGTAATAGTTTTCGTCGTACCAGTCCGCACACCACTCGAGCACGTTTCCATGCATGTCGTACAAGCCAAAAGCATTTTGCTGGAATTTTCCGACCGGCGCTGTCCAGGGGTAACCATCACCATGCGCCAAAAACGGAAACGCAGCACCAGACTCGGGCTTTTTCAGATCACTATCGAAAGCTTCAATGAAGACGTTCGGCGACAACGATTTTCGCGCCGAATCTGCGACATTGGCGAAACGATAGATTTCCTCGGGATTATCGCCGAAATAGTATCGACTCGTGCTGCCTGCCCGGCAGGCGTATTCCCATTCCGCTTCTGTGGGAAGGCGGTACGTGGCGCCTTCTTTTTTGCTTAACCATTCGCAAAAAGCGACGGCATCATTCCACGTGACATAGATCACGGGATGGTTCATCTCAATCTTCCAACCGACCGGATCCCAAGGACGGAACCGATCCGATCTCACCAGGTTGCCGTCCTTGTCATAACCCCAACTTGGCTTACCATCCCGTTCAGCCTCAATCTTGTACTTTGCAGCATGGTAGAACTTGAGAAACTCATTCAATGAGACTTCGAATTGCCCCATGTAGAACGGCTTGGTGATACGGACTTTATGCTGGGGCAATTCACCTTCCAACCACTTTGGATTCCAGTAAGGGAATTTATTCAAAGTATCTTCGGGATTTTCCTCCGCTCCCATCATGAATTCACCGGCCGGGATTTCGACGAGCTTCATTTCCAGAGAGTTCGTGATCACACGCGGTTCGGCTGCCTGGACATCCCGGACGACCAGGCAACCAATCACCAGAACACAGGCAGTCGCAATAATGCATTTGTTCTTCTGGTCGCTCAACATTTTCTACTCGCGATTCGAATGCGGCGGCGGAGGTGGCAATTGCAAGGCGCCACGCGTCGACTTCAGGGCTTGTTCGTACTCACGCAACAACTCATAAGTATTTTGAAACTCGGTACGCTCAGTCAACTGTTGATAATCGGGCGATGTATTCACCTGGGCAAAGTGCTTGAGAGCTGTCGCGAGCGAATCCAGGTGCACCGGATGTCCCGGCTCCAGTAATTCTTTTGGCAGAGCAAGATATGGTCGCCATTCTGGACTGAGAATCGCCTGTAGCTGAGCTGAATTCTGATTGAGCGACCGACGAATCGCTTCCAGTCGTCGGACGGGAACCACCGGTGCCGGACGATCATTGGGAGCCTGGCCACCAACCGCCGGGGCGGCCGCGTGACCGGAAGTCACTTCGGCCAAAAAGTGGCGAAGTTGATCGGCCGATGATGGAGTTCGCCGGGGCAATTCACCCGTACGGGAACCATAGAAAAAATTGTGTGCTTCGTAATCAATTTCCAATGCTGATCCGTCGAGTGATACGCCCAAGAACAAGCCTCGGCTTCGCGAATATGAGTAGATTTCTGATCGCAACGTGGCATCGGTGCCGATCTCGGCTTCGCGACCGATGGGGCCCGCCGTCACCGAGGCATCAACGCCAACAGTGAATTTACCACGCAACAACCCTTCTACACCCTTGCGAGTCGTGAAGACCAGAATGACATCCGTTCCTTGAATTCCCGCCTGCCAGCCAACACTTCCGCCAGTCAGAGTCACAAATTGCGGCAAACTCCATTCACCGTCGGCATCGCGTACCAGGACGACACCATGGCCGCGGCGTCCACCCGCGATGAAGCCAATCTTGATCACATTTGGTATGATCACAATCCCCTGCGCGTCATCCATCAGCCGCTGCGGTATCTGCTTGGCGGGAATGGTCATCAACTCGCTTAATACTTGCTCGGATTCCAAAACCGTGTCGGCAGGGTTGTTGGCGACAACGAATTGCGGTGCGAACGTTCCGAAAGTGAGCACTGCAGCCAGCATCAGAGGCCTATGCATCGTCAAACTCCATTTTGGTGTGGTTGAATTGTCCGGGCGGATTACGCCGGATGGCATTATACTCTACGAATTGAAGAGAAGCACGAATTGATGGGAAGCGTGATCTGGTGAGTCTACCGCGTTGCTTCCAAGCATGCCGGGGATTCATTACCTTTCGGCGGTGCAGGACAAATCACATCGATGCGAATATCCACATGTCGACCTTGGGCGAGTTTCCTTGCCATGTCGATCGCCGTTTGAACGTAATCGAAGCGAGAAACCGAACCGGTCAATATGAGGTTTTTGTCGTCGCAGAGACAACGGACGTTTGCCAGCGGAGAACCAGCTTCTTCGTGACGGAATAAATTGTGCAGAGTTTCAGAGAGGTTTGCGGTAGCGATCATCGAATCTCACTCCAATTCGGACGTTCAGAGATGCCCATCAAGTCGAATTACTAAGAAACAGCATAGACCGTGCCAATATCTCAATATTCGCGGGAATATTGCAAGAGCGGTGTTTCTCGTGTTAAACGGTGCAGTTCATAGGTTTGACTAACAATAAAGTGGTGGATTTTCTGCCAAGTGGCTCGATCACGGAGTTCATTCGATGGTAAATCTGACAAATCTCTCCATTGAGGTCACACTCTTGAGAATCACCAAGAAGACCGCTCAACGGTTGGTTCGCAAACATCTCGAGAAATTGATTCGGCTCATCGCGCACGTCGCCAAAAAGAGCGACAAGGATGTCGAACGCATTCATCATCTTCGGACCGAAACGCGGCGGTCCGATGCGGCGATTCGGCTGTTCCAAGGATGGTTGCCCGAACGTCATGCCAAGCGAACTCGGATGCTGTTAAATCAAATTCGTGACAAGGCAGGCCGCATTCGCGACCTGGATGTCCAGACGCCGTTTCTCGAAGCCTTGGGACAACAAGTGACTGAGGAGGTGCAGCGGACCTTAATGGAACGCGCCAAGATGTTGCAGGAAAACGGGAGTCAGTCGTTCAGGAGATACTGCAAACGGCTTTTGAAACAGGATTTTGCAGAGAAATGCAAAGCACTGACGCAGCGGATGCATCGATCACAGTCGTCATCAGAGCAATGTCTGCAGGAGTTCTGTTGCCTGGCAACCAGCCAACTTGCGACGGCGTTCAACACGTCGATCGATTCACTGAAGACCGATCCCGATCAACTTCACCGAGTACGAATTGTCGGCCGGCGAATGCGGTATTCCCTGGAAATGATGAGCAGACTATTGCCGGAATTCCCGACCGACGGCATTTGCGAAAAGCTTGCCAGTTTGCAGGATGAAATTGGACGGGTCATGGATCGCCGATCATTACTGCAATTCCTTCAGGCGTTCATTGCCGAGTGTGGTCATGGGGAGTTCATGAAATCACTCGAATCTGCGATTTCATCATTTGAAGCAGAGACAAAAAAGCGGCGAGACGCCGTCATACAACTCATCATTGAAAAAGCTGAGGAGATCCGAGAGCACGCGGCCGAGCTGTCATCGGGCAGATTCTTCGGCGACGAAGTTCTGTCGGAATAGAAAACAGACGTCTAAATCGCGTCGAGCCCCCAATAAAACAGGAGAACTGACATGTCCGCTGAGTTTCAGTCAACATCGCTACATCTGATTGGTCTGAGCGAATTGAAGAAGCGGTCGGGCGGGTTCATCGCCTTAGGGATCGTGCTTGTCATCCTGGGAACCATTGCACTGGCGACCTCGGTTTTATTCACGATGGCTTTGATGCTTTTTATTGGAAGCCTGATGATTTTCGTCGGCATCTTGCAGGCGGCGCACGCCGTGATGGCGAAAATGTGGGGTGGTTTTTTCCTGGATCTGGTGATCGGACTGTTGAACGCCGCCGTTGGCATCGTCATAGTCTCACATCCACCGGATGCCGCAGCGGCAATCACTCTTGCGATCGCCCTGTTTCTGATTCTCGGCGGTGTCTTTCGGATCGGATTTGCATTTGCGGTTCGATTCCACCATGTCTTATGGTTGGTGATACACGGCGCGATCAATATTCTGCTCGGTGTGCTGATCTTGCAACAGTGGCCATGGTCTGGGTTATGGGTGATCGGCCTCTTCGTTGGCATCGATATGATCTTCAATGGCTGGTCGTTAATCATGCTGGGCGTCGCGGCGAAGCGAATGCCGCTTCAATAGCCTGGTTCTCGGAAGAGGGGTCGGGCGTTCGCGTGAGCCGCAGGTGTTGTTGGCTCAGTCTTTATAAACGGTGCGATTTCAGAAGGAGGATACTGGATGAAGTCTAATCCTACCCGGGCGGGTCCGCACCTGTCCGGAAAACTTCTCTCGAACTCTCGAACGCCAATGAGGGGCTCGGCCGAGTCTCGAAGAGGCGGGGAGGTAAGCAGCCAGGGTCGCTCAGCAATGAGTGGCGACGGAGGGGCCAGGGGAAGTTGAGCTCTGAGGGGAATCGCGTTTCGGCCAGCATGAGGGATGAGGCACCGAAGCCTGTCCGAAATCCTGGGAAGACGTTTGTCTTTCTTCATCCGTCGGCGTGCGGTTATGACGGATGGCTCATGAGGGTGTCTGGCGGTTTCACTTGGGCACAAAGGCTGATGACACTGACCGGTGAAAGTCCCACGTCGTCTGACTCGACCCACGCGGCCGAGGCAGTAACGCCAACCGATAAGGAAACGAAACGGGTTGGTTCACGCGGCGGATCGTTGTACTCCTGCCCGGATGCAGCGACTTGGGGACGGCAGCTCTTCCGGGGTAGCGGCGACGGCCGTGACAGGAAGAACCAACGGAAGGGCGAGAGACGCTCGCGGACCATGAGATGAGTTACCAGCACTGACAGGAACGGCCCCTTGTGGCCGTCGCTCGGACCTCTTTCGAGCATCCTGGTGGTGGTAAGCAACGATCTTGACGGCACGCCGGAGTCAATCGCCCAGCGAATCGAACTGCGGGACAAACCGAAGACAAAGACGATGGTCGAACCACTCAAACAGAAGCACCATTCGCTCACGGGA
>Ga0206876_1292_pt1 | contig 10471 bp, 6 predicted proteins | sample Alteio_BWOrgCont_10_FD_152619 | JGI IMG/M metagenome (GOLD analysis project Ga0206876, IMG submission 152619) | Enriched cells from forest soil in Barre Woods Harvard Forest LTER site, Petersham, Massachusetts, United States -... | ecosystem: Environmental > Terrestrial > Soil > Temperate forest > O...
AATGAGTGGGACATTTTCAGCCGAACAGGTTGAGCTGAGCCAGATCACGCTCAAAGTAAAAAACCGCGAAGATGTCGTCCCGACTTCCGAGGTTGTCCGCGAATCATTGAAGAAGGCGCATGCCGGGAAGCCGGACTACGATATCATCGTGCCGCTGGAACTACTCAAACAGGCCGACCAGATTCGCCAGATTTTCAATATCGTGCTGGGCTCGATTGCCGCCATCAGTCTCGTTGTCGGCGGTATCGGAATTATGAATATCATGCTCGCGACCGTGACCGAGCGAACGCGTGAGATCGGAATTCGCCGCGCTTTGGGAGCTCGACAACGCGATATCATTTATCAATTTCTGACCGAAACGATCGTGTTGTCTGGCGCGGGAGGATTGATCGGCATCATCCTCGGGTTGGCAACGCCGTTGGCGTTTACGGGAATCAAACAGATTGTAGACAACTTCATTCTGGATAAATCGTCGGGCGAGTCGCCGATGGCGAAAATCTTTTCGGAAATGGAACCGCGCATCGCGCTCTGGAGCCTGCCGGTGGCCTTTGGAATCTCGGTGACCATTGGCATTGTCTTCGGAATCTATCCAGCCCGTTCCGCCGCTCGCATGCATCCGATTGAAGCGCTCAGACACGAGTAAGCGATGCGCCTCTTGAGGAACTGTGCTTCCAAACGTTGTATAAAGTTCGTTGCCACCATGGGGCGGTAGCCCCTGCAAACCGCCTGTGGCGGCTGTCGAAACGGAATCTTTATTTCTTCATCTGACCAAGGGATTGATCCAGGATGACGAATTCTGGCCAGATACGGTTTGCGATGATCGGGTGCGGCCGAATGGGTCGGCACCATAGTCAAAAGATCATTGCGGATGGACGCGGAGAGGTCGTTGCGCTCTTCGATGCCAATTCTTCGATGGCGAAAGGCCTGAGGGACGATGCGTGGCCCGCGGCAATTGTCTCCGAAACGCTTGCCGATCTGTTGTCGCAAGACAAGGTGGATGCCGCGATCATTTGCACACCGACGGCTGAACATTGTCGTCAGGCCAAATCGTGCTTGGAACGGCAGTGGCACGTCCTCTGTGAAAAGCCGCTCGCATCGAATCGAACGGAGATACTGGAATTGATTTCCCTTGCGGAAGCGTGTCGAGCGCGCGGGCAGGCATTTTCGCTCGGCTACCAGCGTCGATATACTTCACTGTTCCGAACGTTGCGTCGCGAGGTTCTGTCAAAGCGATGGGGTGCAGTGCGGGCGATTACTTCGCACAACGTTGAGAATTGGCAGCCCACAATTGGCGGAACGTGGCGCGACGAACCGGCTCAAAACCCGGGCGGCTTCATCACTGACGCTGGCAGTCACAAAATCGACTTGTTGTTTTACGTCACGGGTTTGAAGCCTGTGGAAGTCTTTGCGCGCTGCCAGAAGTGGGGCAGCCAGGTTGAAATTGTCAGCAGCGTTTCCGCATTGCTCAGTGAAAATGTTTCTTTGACCATGGACTTTATTGGCAATGCCCAATACCTGGGTGAAGACCTGCACATTCATTGTGAGCATGCTGATTTGATGATTCGTCATGAAGAACTTTGGATCGCACGCGAGGGACGGCGCGAGCGACTTGTGGCGGACGAACCGAACTCGAACCCCGTCTCCAGTCTGCTCGATGTTATCCTCAAGGGTGAAACCGATCTGTCTCCTCCGGAAGCGGCGTTACCCGTCTACGATATGACCCAAGCCATTCTCGCGTCAGGCCTAGGCCGCAAGAGCGGCCTAGAGAGTAGAAGGGAGATAGTAGAAAGTTGAGTAGGAAGATCGGCCTCTGCGTCTGTCTACTCACTACTTTCCACTCACTACTTTCTGCGAGCAAAGCGAGCCGTCAGATGATTCCGCGCACAAACCGAGTGAAACAATGAGGACAATGCCACGGTTTCAGTAAAAAGATCATCCAGAAGTATTCATACCACGCCAACCGCTTGACCGGTAACAGGTGCTCGTGAATGCAGTAGGGACAGCGATAGTTCGAGATTGAACTACCGCGTTTGCGTTTGTTTGACGTTTTTCGGGTATTGTTCTGGTCAAGCCTCACGGCAGAGCGTCCTTAGTGATATTGGCGGTTGCATTCATTTTGGCAGGTGTCGGCCGTTTTTAAAGAAGCAAAAATTGACAAATCGACAATCGGATGAAACAAATTCACCAATAATTCTGGTGAAGCCGAATAGTGGTGATTACGGTCGACTCCTGACAATCGGCACTCGGACGCTCATCTCATCAAGCGAAAAACCCTAAGCGCTGCCTGTTTCCTCAACTCAAGCGAGTAGATGTCTCCTTGCCCAGGATGCGACACAGTACTAGAATTCGCCACGGCACAGGATTGCCCGAAGCGAATGCAGCGCTTGGAAGAGTAGTACGGATTTTCCGACTCGTGATGGCTTTTTACTCGCGAACGAATCTCATCGTACATCGACAAGTCGCGGCAGAGCTTACGAATTGACGTAGGATTTCGAGTGACAAGAACGATCAAGATTCGACGGACGCCTTGTCTGTCAAAACTTTGGAGGCTTCGTGATGTACGAGCGATTCACTGATCGCGCCCGCAAAGTCATGCAATTGGCCAATCAAGAAGCCCAACGATTCAACCACGAATACATTGGCACCGAGCACATTTTGCTGGGATTGGTCAAAGAGGGCTCCGGCGTGGCCGCGAATGTCCTGAAAAATCTCGAAGTTGATCTGCGGAAGATCCGCCTGGAAGTGGAAAAAATCGTCCAGTCGGGCCCCGATATGGTCACCATGGGCAAGTTGCCGCAAACCCCTCGCGCCAAAAAGGTTGTCGAGTATGCGATGGAGGAAGCCCGCAACCTGAATCACAATTACGTCGGAACTGAACATCTGCTGCTGGGACTAATTCGCGAGCAGGAAGGCGTCGCAGCGCAAGTCCTGATGAATTTGGGCCTGAAACTCGAAGATGTTCGCGAAGAAGTCCTGAACCTCCTCGGCCACGGAGTCGAAGGTGCGGGAGAAGGTTCTTCGGAGCGTGCCGGCGGGGGTCCGGCAGGTCCCTCCGGAAAAACACCGAAAAGCAAAACTCCGGCGCTCGACAGTTTTGGTCGAGACCTGACGGAACTTGCCCGACAATCGAAGCTGGATCCTGTGATCGGCCGTTCGAATGAAATCGAGCGTGTGATCCAGATTCTTTGCCGACGCCAGAAAAACAATCCGGTGCTGCTGGGCGAAGCCGGGGTTGGCAAGACTGCAATCGTCGAAGGCTTTGCTCAGATGGTCGTCAACGGAGAAGTTCCGGAACTGCTGCGTGACAAGCGGATCGTGGTCCTTGACCTGGCCATGATGGTGGCTGGAACGAAATATCGCGGACAATTTGAAGAACGTATCAAGGCCGTCATGAACGAAGTCAAGCGAGCCAAAAATACAATTCTGTTCATCGACGAACTTCACACGCTGGTCGGTGCAGGTGGTGCTGAAGGGGCTATCGATGCGTCGAATGTGTTGAAACCAGCCCTCAGCCGGGGTGAAATTCAGTGTATTGGTGCGACAACGCTCGATGAGTTCAGGAAGTACATTGAAAAGGACAGCGCTCTGGAACGCCGGTTCCAGACAGTCATCGTCGAACCTCCTTCGCCGGCGCAGACGATCGAAATCCTTAAGGGGCTGCGTGATCGTTACGAGCAGCATCACCGAGTTCAAATCACCGACGACGCTCTGGCCAAGGCCGTGGAATTGTCGACGCGATATATCACCGCGCGGTGCCTTCCCGATAAGGCGATTGATGTGATTGACGAATCAGGTGCGAGGATCCGCCTGAAGTCGATGGTTCGTCCGCCAGACCTGAAAGAATTGGAAGAAGAAGTCGAACGGTTGAACGCGGCCAAAGAAGAAGCCGTTGCCAACCAGGACTTCGAAAAGGCGGCATCGCTGCGCGATCAAGCCGACAAGCTGAAAAAGAAAAAGGAAAACATCAACAAGGACTGGCGTGAGAAATCCAAAGAGAAGGAAGGCGTTGTCGACGCAGAAGTGATCGCTGAAGTCGTCGCCAAAATGACCGGAATTCCGCTCACTCGGCTTTCGAGCGAAGACGCTGTGCGGTTGTTGAAGATGGAAGAAGAACTGCATCGGCGGGTCGTCAGTCAAAATGAAGCGATCAAGCAAGTCGCAAAGTGCGTTCGACGCAGTCGTAGCGGATTGAAAGATCCACGTCGTCCGACCGGTGTTTTCCTGTTCGCAGGTCCGACGGGTGTTGGAAAGACGTTGACGGCCAAGACACTCGCCGAGTTCATGTTTGGTGACCAGGATGCCCTGATCCAGATCGACATGAGCGAATACATGGAAAAGCATAATGTCAGCCGGTTGATCGGTGCTCCCCCAGGGTATGTCGGATTCGAAGATGGCGGACAACTGACCGAGAAAATTCGACGTCGTCCCTACGCCGTTGTGTTGCTGGACGAAATCGAAAAGGCTCATCCTGACGTTTTCAATATGCTGCTGCAGATCATGGAAGAAGGTCATTTGACCGACAGTTTTGGCCGCAAGGTGGATTTCAAAAACACGATTTTGATCATGACCACCAATGCCGGGGCCATGGCAATTAACAATGAATTTGGTTTCGCACCGAAGGACAATGACGCCTCGTACGACCGCATGAAAGAGCGGCTGCAACACGAACTCGAACGTGAGTTCAAGCCCGAGTTTCTCGGGCGGTTGGACGAGATCGTCGTCTTCCGTTCGCTGACGGAAGAGAACTTGAAGCAAATCGTCGTGATCGAACTTGCCAAGGTTCGCGAACGACTGGGTGAGAAAGGCCTTTCATTGGTTCTCACCGATGACGCAAAACAGTTTATTATCGATAAAGGTAACGCAACGGAATACGGGGCACGTCCGCTTCGTCGCGCGGTCGAAACCTATATCGAAGACCCGCTGTCCGAGAATCTATTACAGGGATTGTTCGAAGGTTCGAACACGATCACGGTCAAGGTGAAAGAGGTCGGCGATCAAAAACAATTGGATTTTGAAGCGTCGGTTCAGGAAGTGGCTCGTTCGACTGACCTTGTCGAAGCCGAAGCGACGTAATATGAGATAAAGATACTGACAATCTCGCGAAAATCCTGAGGCCCGATCAGTTTGCATTGATCGGGCCTTTTTTTTGCAGGTCTCGTCGACCTAACGATTTGCGAAGCAATTTCCCTTGGCGATCTGCTTCCCCAAGTTGCCATACATAGTTAGAATCCCACGCGATCTATGCAATGTCGATCTGAACTGAGAATCCGACGTGCATAGATCGTTTGGTGCGTTCAGGAATCCGAGTGGTCGGTGACGATATAGCCTGCATTGAGAAACGATATTGAGACGTCAGATTGACAGGTCTCTCGCCGACGGTGGGTAAAGGAGTCAACTGTGATTGTTCGAAAGCTCATGCTGTTTGTTGTCTGTTCGTTGGTCGTTGCCGTCGGATCAGCCAATGCACAATCGGAAGCTCGCATTCGGGGACTACTACCCAAAATTGACCATGCCGAAGACGATTTGAAGTGGTTAATAGACCTTAGTCCGACTGCAGATTTGAAAAAGCAATGGAAAAACTTAAAAGAAAACGTTCTCGATGCCCTCACGCAGGGAATGCATCTCGACAAGCCGGTTGAGATCGATCTCGTGTTTCGCAAAGACGAATTGTCATACGAGTACCGCATCCCGGTGAAGGACCTGGAGGGACGGGACGGTCTGCTCGCGAACCTCAAAGCGTCCGGTTTCACCAAGGTGAACGAGGTCACCAAGGGGGTCTACTACGAATTCTCCGAGAAAGGGAAAAAGCCCTACTACTTGAGACTCGATCGGGACTATGCCTGGATTTCACAGTTCAAAGCGGCGGTGCCGTCGAATCCTCCGTTGGCAACCCAGGATATGGGTGAACTGCTCAACCTGAAAAAAGATGTTGTCGGCGAGTTGAAGAATACCGCTGAGGGTATGGATCCCCGTCGTGAAAACTTCAAAGAGTTGCGAAAACAATTTGAATCCGTCGTAAAGCAACGGCGAAATGAAAATGAGAATTCTTTCGAATTACGAAAACTGTCGTTGATACAACAACTTAACGAAGCTGAGCGGTTTTTGGTCGAATCTGAAAAGTTGCTGGTGACTTGGACGACCGCGACAGATGGGGCCAATCCACATGGACGGGGCGAGCTTTCATTTACTCCTCTTCCCGGAACCGATTTGCAAAAAAGTCTGGAAGAATTTGCCGTCAAACCGAGTTACTTCGCCAATGTTGAACTTCATCCCAACCCCATTTTTACGGGAAAAATGAATTTCGCAGTGGACTCGACACGCGCCAAACATTCCAAGGAATTCTATAAAGCAGCTCGGCCTGTGATTGAGTCGGAAATCGACGCTCGCTCAGGGGAAACAGCCGAGCAAAAGGCCGCGACGAAGAAAGCCATGAATATCTTTCTTGATATGCTCGACGCGGGAACAGAACTGCATGTCCTGGATGCCTTTATTGATGGGCACACGCCTGCTCCTGAGAAAAACGTGCTCATTTGCGGGATTCGAGCCGCCGACGGAAAGGTTGCCGACGAGATTTTGAAGTTGCTTCCAGAAATGAAAGCAGGATGGCAGGTGGATAAAACTCCTGAAGAACACGCCGGTGTCAGCATTCACAAATTGACCGTGCCTCCAGCGCGAACTGAGCAATTCAAGAAGTTTTTTGCTGGCGAATCAGTCATGTACGTCGGCACATCAAAGGATGCTGTCTGGGGCGCCGCTGGTCTGGATGCTGTAAAGCATTTGAAGGACGCGATCGATCAGGCTGCCAAGCCCGCTCCTGAAAAAGCAGACCCTGTCGTCGTGAACTATCAGGTTCACGTGGCCAAGGTCTCGAAGTTCTTGGACGCCATCAAACCCGAGCCTGCGAAAGAAGAGCCTCCAAAAACGAAAGATCAGGAACGCATTCAAAAAGATAAGGAACGTGCTCAAAAGGCAATCGAGAAGTACCATGATCTGGCACAAAAAGCCATGGCCGGATGCGATTCACTGATGCACGGAGAACTTAAACGTAACGGCAACACGATGGATGGGTTTCTGGAAGTCAACGAATGCGTTCTCAAGTACATCGGAACGATGATGGCGAATGGCGTCAAAGAGACGATGCAATAGCGATGATGCACCACTGAGAATAGGAATCGTTTCCTCAGCCGATGGCCTGTGACAAGGACTATACTTCGTGGCGAGTTCGGGTGGATTTCTGAGCGACCTGAGAATTCTGTGGCATATGGCCGTCACTGGCGGCCGAGGTCGAACCCACGAAGAACGACTCGAAAATTTCTATTCCGGGCAAGCCGACGGATACGACGCTTTTCGCAAGCGATTACTTCACGGCCGGGAAGAAATGTTCGCTTCACTGCCGTCAGTTCCGGGTGGAGTTTGGGTCGACCTCGGTGCCGGCACTGGAGAAAACGCCGAGAATTGGGGACCTCGACTTACCGAGTTTTCACAAGTGTATCTTGTTGATTTATCTTCCTCGTTACTGAAAGTGGCAGATCAGCGGATTGCATCACGTGGTTGGCGGAACGTGCGCACTGTCCATGCCGACGCGACTCAATTCTTGCCTGCGGAAGGCGCGGCGGACGTTGTCACTTGCTCCTATTCATTGACAATGATTCCCGACTGGTTTCTGGCCATGGATCAGGCGCTGCGGATGTTGAGGCCGGGTGGGACATTCGGCGTTGTGGACTTCTTCGTCGCAAGAAAATGGCCTGCAGACAAATTGAAAAAGCACGCGTGGTCCACTCGGACACTCTGGCAGGCCTGGTTCGCCAACGACAATGTGTTCCTAAGTCCGGATCACATTCCCTATTTGCAAAGCCGATTTGAAACGGTTTCATTGGAACAAAGTCGCGGCAAGGTGCCGTATCTACCCTTTGTTCGGGCGCCCTATTACAGATTCGTGGGGCGAAAGCCACTCAATTCATAGGCTTGTCATCACGGCAACAAACTCCGAAAGCCGCCGATTGCGTCTTCTCCAGGAGTGGTGACATCGATCGACGCCATGATCTTAACGTCAGCAGGAGACACGAAGAACGAGGGAACGTACGTCCTCCGCCGCGCGTTCGTCTACTTGGAAGGCGGCGCGATTGACACGATCACTTTACTTGGACGAATCACTCGATCGTGCAGAGTGTATCCGCGTTCGACATCGTTCAGCACCGTCATCGGCGGAACGTCAGCCGAGGCGACTTGGCTGATTGCTTCATGGAGATTCGGATCAAACGGCTGACCTTCCGCCACAATCCGTTTTATGCCTTGGCTGGCGATTGCCGTTTCAATCTGCTTGATCGTCATTTGGACGCCATTCAGCAAATCGTCAAAGTTTTTAGACTGTGCAGCGGCGCTCACGGCGCGATCAAGACCATCGAAGATCGGCAACATCGACTTCAGCATGGGTGCCGCCTGGTATTTCCGCTCGTCATCCATTTCTCGATAAACTCGCTTGCGAAAATTCTCAAGATCGGCCATCGCTCGAGCCCACTTATCTTTATATTGGTCCCGCTCTGTGATCGCGGCTTGCAGTTGTTCGGCCAATGTCAGCGCATCATTTCCGCCCGCAGCTTTTGGTTCGAGATCCGTTTCTGTCGTCTGGTCGGCCATCACGTGTATCCTTCGAGTCCATCTTCGAATGATGATTGCTCATCTGTCCTTTGAGTGTCGACCTCTGTTTCGAGGCCGAAACGCCAACGGCGATCAAGTCAGGTCCATTGTACCGCTTCCGGCCTGCAGACTTTCTTAGACTTCTGTCTACGGCCGAATGAGGAATCGGCCGTCACTCTGCATCCTCGTCTTTGGAAAAGAAGGTCTTCAATGAATCGAAAAACGTCTTTCGTTGAGGCGAGACCTGTTTGTCGTCGACTTCTGCGAGCTGACGCAGCAGCTCTTCTTGTTTCTTATTAAGCTTCTTCGGGACTTCCACATGGAATTGAACTAAGAGATCACCGCGAGACCCGCCATGTGGGTCGGGCATCCCCTGACTTTTCAATCGAAACACTTCACCCGGTTGTGTACCAGGGGGAACTGTAATGTGATGTTTGCCTGTCAGAATTGGGATGTCCATTTCAGTTCCAAGCGCGGCCTGGGCGAACGTGATCGGAACGTCGCACATCAGGTTCACACCGTCCCGTTTGAACAGTGGATGCGATTTGACACGGATATCGACGTAAAGATCGCCCGGTGGCCCGCCGCTTTCTCCGGCTTCGCCTTCGCCGCGGACGCACAGTTGCATCCCGTTATCGATACCAGCGGGAACTTTCACCTCAAGCTGGCTTGTTCGGCTGACGACTCGGTGACCACGGCAGTCAGCACATTTATCACGGATCGTTGTTCCACGGCCTCGACAAGACGGGCATGTTGTCTGGACACGGAAGAAGCCTTGAGACTGGATCACCTGGCCTCGACCATCGCAATAGTCGCATTTCACAGGTTGAGTTCCCGGTTTCGCACCGGTCCCGTTGCACGTCACACACGAAACGTGCTTGTCAATATGAAGTTCTCGTGTGCATCCAACCGCTGCGTCCAGCAATTCGATCGTGAGCGACGTTTGCAGACTCTCGCCTTTTCGAGCCCGTGGACCTCCGCCACCGCGGCGAGCCCCGCCGAAGATGTCTCCAAACATGTCGCCGAAGGCTTCGAAAATATCGCCAACGTCTTGAAACCCCCCAGCACCGCCCATCCCATTTTCAACACCTGCATGGCCAAAACGGTCATAGCGAGCTCTTTTTTCCTGATTGCTAAGGACGTCAAAGGCTTCCGCCGCTTCCTTAAATGCCGTTATGGCCGTCGCATCGCCGGGGTTGCGATCCGGATGGTACTTACCTGCGAGCTTCCGGTAGGCGCGTTTGATCTCATCGTCGGAAGCCGACTTCGAGACGCCCAGAACTTCGTAAAAATCGCGTTTCGTCGCCATCACGGCTTTGCTCCAGTCCACTTCAATGAACCGCCAACGAATCATTGCACACGACTTTGAGACCCAGTCCACGTCTCGAAATCGTGCCTACATACACAACGAACCGCCGGAGACTGCTCCGGCGGCTCGGTCATTGTCATTCATTTCAGTTTTTCGGCAAGACGAAACTCTGCGCCGAAATCATCGAACGGATCCCTCGACCTTCGACTTGGCCTTACCATCAGTGTCATCGCTCCGCGTCACAAGCACCTGTGTCGTCAGCATCAAACCTGCGATCGATGCGGCATTCCGAAGAGCGGTTTTGACAACCTTTGCTGGATCGATGATCCCGGCCTTGTACATATCGACATACTTGTTCGCGTTGGCATCGTATCCCGTGTTGGTTGGCATATTGCGGACTTCGTCGGCAACAACGCTGCCGTCGAGACCACAGTTTGCAACGATCTGCCTGATCGGCGATTCCAAGGCTTTGCAGACGATATGGACACCGATCTTCTCGTCACCCTTGGCCTTCACTTCGCTTGC
>Ga0206876_1293_pt1 | contig 10446 bp, 9 predicted proteins | sample Alteio_BWOrgCont_10_FD_152619 | JGI IMG/M metagenome (GOLD analysis project Ga0206876, IMG submission 152619) | Enriched cells from forest soil in Barre Woods Harvard Forest LTER site, Petersham, Massachusetts, United States -... | ecosystem: Environmental > Terrestrial > Soil > Temperate forest > O...
TATAAACCGGCCCCAGCGTTTTGACCTTGAACGCATACGTTTGCCCCGCCGCCTGGGCCTTGACCGTCTGCCAGGGAACCGTCGGATCCTTGAGCAGCGCCTCGGGGGTGGGGCCGCGCGAACCATATTTGCGCTTGCGCCCGCGTTCGGGCTGGCTGGCCGGCGGGTAATAAAATGCCGAGTCCTTGCGGACCCGGCCGATGAGCACCGTGCGCGCGGGGACATGGCGCAGCACGGTGGCGTTGGTGAACCGGCCGTCCACGGTGATCACCAGCCGGCGGGCGGCCGAGCCGCTCTGATCCATCTGCTGGCGCAGCGCGGCCAAGCGCTCGCGCCCCGCCACATTGATGTTCCTGAGCGCCCGCTCGGCCTGATAAGCCGCGTGTTCTTCCGCGGGGGCGCGCGGGTGCGGTTTGGCGGGCAGGGCCGCGTGTTGGAAGTCAATGGGGATCAGGCGCGCGGCCCCCTGGTCCCCCTGCCGCACGGCGGCGGAGATTTGCAGCACCCGCAGGCCGCGCACCAAGTTGACGTGAAAGGGCGGGCTCAAGGGATCCCGCTGGTAGCGGGAACCAAAAATTTTCCGGCCCGTTTTGCGCAGGAGGGAATCATCCATGGCGACCACCAGCGGGGCGTCGGCCGCGCCGCACTGTTCGATCGCGGTCCGCACATGGCCGAAAATCTTTTCCCCATCCAGGCGGTCTTCGGCGTACAAGCGGTAATCCGCCGACCAGTCCTGCTGGGTGCGGTCCTGGTTGCGCAACAGGCCGGTGATGGTGTGCCGGCCAAAACCGGCCAGCTGGGAAAGACAGTGGCGGCGGCCCCGGGCCCAGGACGCGGGGCTGGAGAAGCCATCGGCACATTGGGCGATCAGCCGTTCGACTTCGGCGAGGAGGGAGGTTTTTTTTTAAGCTCAATGGGATTGGGGGGCACCACCTGGCGGGAGAGAATGAGGTGGCCCTTGTCGGCGATGATCCACTGCACCTCTTCGCCCTTGGCAAACTCCATGCCTTGGGCGATGGCGGCGGGAAAGTTGATGTACCATTGCTGGCTTTCCTTGCGTTGAATGAGCTGGACTTTAGTTGGGTAACCCATGGCGGATAATCTAGTCATATCACTAGACCTATGCAACAAAAAAATAAACCCCGCCGCCACATTGTCTAGTCACCGCCAAACTCCAGGGCGTCCTTACAGGACGCGGGCTTTCTTGGACGCGTCCCCCGGCACATCGTGCCGGGCTAATCTCCGGTGTCGCTTCGCGACTTGGGTTGGCTGGGTTGCGGAATATTACGCGGTTGCCTCAATTCCGCACTCCGAATTCCGCACTCCGCACTTATTTTCCCTTTCGCTTGGCTTGCAACGCGGTCTTCAGCTTGGGCAGGGGCAGGGTGTTGATGACGTCCCCTTTCTCGAGCCAGCCTTTGCGGGCGATGCCGGCGCCGAGGCGCAGGAAGCCGGCGTGCTCGGCGCGGTGGGCGTCGCAGTTGATGACGCATTTCACGCCCTTGGACTTGGCATACGGCCAGAGCCGCCAGTCGAGGTCGAAGCGGTATGGATTCGCGTTGAGCTCGATCCAGGTGCCGGTGGCGGCGCAGGCGTCAATGACGGCTTCCTGGTTCACCTTGTAGGGCTCGCGGCTGAGGAGCAGCCGGCCGGTGAGATGACCAAGCATCTGCACAAAGGGATTCTCGGCGGCGCGGATGATGCGCTTGGTGTTCTCGGCTTCGTTGGCGGAAAAGCCCGCGTGCAGGCTGGCCACGACGACGTCCAGCCCGGCGAGCAGGTCGTCGTCGAAATCAAGGCGGTCCTTGAGGATGTCCACCTCGGTGCCGGTGAGGAGGCGGAAGGCGGCGCCGTCGTCCGCGAGTTTTTGGTTGAGCCGGGCGACGGCCTCGACCTGCTCACGCAGGCGGGCGGGGTCGAGGCCATGAGCTTGGAAGGAGGAGCGCGAGTGGTCGGTGACGGCCCAGTAATCGCAGCCGAGTTCGATGGAATGGGCGACGATTTCCTCGAGCGTCTGGTGGCCGTCGCTCCAATTGGAATGGTTGTGGAGCGAGCCGCGGAGTTCGGTCCATTCGAGGAGGCGCGGGAGGCGGTGTTTTTCCGCGGCGGCGAATTCGCCGTGGTCCTCGCGGAGTTCGGGCTCGACGTACGCGAGGCCGAGCTGTTCAAAAATCTCCTCCTCGGTGCGGCAGGCCACGAGCAGCGCGGGGTCGCGGGTTTCCTCCTTGGATTTGAAGAGGCCGTATTCGTTGAGGCGGAGGCCGCGCTGGATGGCGCGCTGGCGCATGACGATGTTGTGCTCCTTGCTGCCGGTGAAATAGGCGAGGGCGAAGGGAAACTCGGCGTCGCTCACGGCGCGCAAATCCGCCTGGATGCCGCCGGCGAGGACGACGCTGGCCTTGGTGTCGCCCTTGGCGCTGACCTTGACGATGCCGGGCAGCGTGGTGAAGAACTCGATGACGGCGGCGGGCTTCTTGGAGGAGACGAGGAAGTCAACGTCGCCGACGATTTCCTTGAAGCGGCGCAGGCTGCCGGCGTTGGCGCAGCGGATGACGTCGGGATGGTCGCGGAGCGCTTCGAGAATGGGTTCGGAGGCGGCGAGGGCGTCCACGAGCAGATGGCGCGAGGCGTAATTTCGGCGAAGTTCGATGCCCTCGATTATTTTGGCCTGCGTTTTTTCGCCGAAGCCTTCGAGCACGGCGACCTTGCCCGCCTGGCACGCGGCCTCGAGTTCCGCGACGGACTTGATGCCGAGATGATCGTAAAGGGCCTTGACCTTCTTGGGGCCGACGCCGGGGATCTGCATCATCTCGAGCAGCCCGGCGGGGACGGAGGCCTTCAAATCCTCGTAATACGCGAGGCGGCCGGTGGTGACGAGTTCGGTGATTTTTTTCTGGAGGGCGTCGCCCACGCCCTTGATGTCGCCGAGGCGGTTTTCGGCGACGACTTTGGCGAGCGGTTCGTTGAGGGCCTCGATGGCGCGCGCGCCGTTCGCGTAGGCGCGGGTCTTGAAGGGGTTCTCGCCCTTCAAGTCGAGCAACACGCCAATTTCGGAGAGAATCTCGGCGACTTCAGCCTTGTCCATGCGAGACAATAAACGCGGAACCGCGATGGTTCAAAGGATAAATCGCGGACCGCCGGAGCGGGTGCGTCACTCCTCAGGCTCGGGATCCGGCGGCAAATCGTCGCGTCCGCCGGAACGCCGGCGCTTGCGCCGCGTGCGCAGCTTGTCCGGGAGGGTGATGACGATGATGAAGGAAGTGATCCAAAATAAAACGCAAGTGACCACCAGGACACCGGTGTAGCCCTTGGCGCGGGCCATCGCCGTGCAGCCGGTCAAATAAAACGGAGCGTGGATGGCGAAAAGGCCGAGGCACCAGAGCATCGGTGCCAGCACGGGTTTGTCGTGGTGGGCCGCCTGCCACCAGAAGAAGCCCGCAATGAGCACGCCGGCTAAAAGGATTAAACTGATGGTGAGGTGGCTGACCGCCCTTGGCTTGAACTGCGCATCCATGTATGTCCGTAAATCGTTTCTGGCATATCCTGCGGCCCTGTTGGTGCGGCAGTCCAAAAAACTATGCAGCGTGAAGTCGTTTGTCCAGAGTGTTTTGGAGGAAAAGGACACGTCATTTCTGCCGCCTGGAAACGCTCGAGATGCGCACCAATAGACAGAGTCTCGCGCGCTCCATGTTAAGGCCAGGTTAAATTTGCCAATTGCGCCCGGTAATTGTTGCGAATATGCGCTGTTCCGGCATGCTCTCCCACCTGATGGACTTGACCAAATTTGCGGCCGCCGTGGCCACTACATGCTTGGCCGGCGGCCTTGCGTCGGCAGAAGATCACGCCGCCACCACGAACACTCCCGCCGCCGATCCTGCCCCCGCCGATTCCTCCCCGGCCTGGAACTGGCACGTCCAAAACACCGACATCGGCGACTGGCACCCGGGCATCCCCGCCAAATACTCGGGCCCGAACAGCCTCAGCGCCGCCAGCGAACGCCAGGAAACCGTCTCGCTCGACCTCCTCGCCGGCGCGCGCCTCTGGCCCGGCGCGGAATTCCACGCGGACGGCCTCATGTGGCAGGGCTTCGGCTTTTCCAAGACCCTGGGCATCGAGGGCTTTCCCAACGCCGAGGCTTACCGCTTCGGCACGCAATACCCCAACGTCAACTTCACCCGCGCCTTCATCCGCGAAGTCGTCGGCCTCGGCGGCGCGTCGGAGGACGTCGCCGACGATCCCCTCCACCTCGCCGGCAAGGTGGACGAAAACCGCCTCACCTTCACCGTCGGCAAGTTTAGCGCCAAGGACATCTTCGACAACAACGCCTACGCCAACGATCCCCGCACGCAGTTCCTGAACTGGGGCCTCGTGGCCAACGAGCCCTGGGATTATCCGGCCGACAGCATCGGCTTCACCACCGGCGCCGCCGCCGAACTCAACGTCCCTGACTGGGCGCTCCGCTACGGCTTCTTCCAGATGCCCCGCGTCTCCAACGGCCTGGCCCAGGACACGCATTATCTCGAAGCCTGGGCGATGGTCACCGAACTGCAGCACGACTACAAACTCGCCGGCCATCCCGGTTCGCTCCGCCTGCTCGGCTACGTGAACCGCGCCCACATGGGCAGCTACGAAGAAGCCGTGGACAACGGCCCCGCCGGCTCCGCGGACATCGTCGCCACCCGCTCCTACCGCGAGAAGTTCGGCTTCGGCCTCAACTTGGAACAGGAGGTGGTCACCAACGTCGGCGCGTTCCTGCGCGTCGGCTGGAGCAACGGCAAGACCGAGGCCTGGGCGTTCTCCGATGTTGACGAAGCCGTCTCCGGCGGCCTCAGCATCAAGGGCGCCGCGTGGCATCGCCCCGACGACACGCTGGGCCTGGCGGGCATCGTGAACGGCATCTCCAAAATCCACCAGCGCTTCCTCGCCGACGGCGGCACCGGCATCCTCGCCGGCGACGGCGCGCTCAATTACGGCCCCGAGGAAGTTGCCGAGACCTACTACGACTTCGCCATCTACAAGACCCTCCATGGCGCCGTGGACTATCAATTCGTGGCCCACCCCGCCTTCAACCGCGACCGCGGCCCCGTCTCCGTCGCCTCCATGCGCATCCACTGGGAATTCTGAAGATTGACACCCGCGGGCGGGCGGGTATGCTCTGGCCGGTTGCGGGTGTAGCTCAATGGTAGAGCTCCAGTCTTCCAAACTGGCCACGAGGGTTCGATTCCCTTCACCCGCTCCACCCCCCGCCGACCGCGCCAAAAACCCGCCTCCACGAATTTCGCGGAATATTCGGCAATGCAGGCAACCCAGACAACCCGGCCGCCCCAAGTCGCGGAGCGACAGCGGAAATAAGCCCGGCACGATGTGCCGGGAAACGCGTCCAAGAATGCACCCGTCCTGTAAGGACGTTGGACATTGCCCGGATTTCGAGTCCTCCCGCCGTTTCCATGAGATTTCCGCGACTACTCCAAAATCCGCCTCGCCTTCTTCCCTCGTAGCAGGCGAGGTGACTAGACTCAAACCTCTCCGCCACCTGAAGAGAAGTCAGAGACCTAAGAACGCCAACCCGCAAGCGGCCCGGCGCCCTATCCACGCCGATGCAGAAAATGAACCGGGCTATGGCTGACCCCTTTCCGCGGCTGAACAGCCAGTCCCAAAGGCAGTCAGCCCGGACGATTTGTCAGGCGGATGGTATCTCATACAAAACGCCGTACTTCAGCCGTAAAAAAAGCCGGAGCGTCTGGAAAACCTCCGCTTCGCTGCAAATCTCTTGGTCGTGATGGCCGGAAAAAGCCCGGTGATAAAATTCAAACCGATGCTCGGCGGGCCGGTAGCAAATGTGCAGTACGCCATCACCCGCGCGAAAGTCCTCGCAATCCGAAATGTATAAATCAAGCATGGAAGTGCCGCCGAAAATTTTACTGGAAACTGGCGACGCGGCGATGGACTCGACAAGCTGATGCAAAGGCTGAAATGGATGACCGGCGGCAACAAGCTTCCGGTAATACTCAACGATGTCACACCAAGGTTTTGTGTGATGCACATAACCTCGCCACGCTTCCCAATCATGCCGAAGAGGGATTTCGATCATACTCGCATGTCTCCCAATTCTACTTCCGTGAACCGCTCCATGCAAAAGCTAAAACTCCGACTGCCCCAATGTAAACACCCATCGTGCCCATTCCGACCACTCCCGTCGAGCCATCCGGCGCGGCAACAGGCTGTCCCTGGAAACCGAGGACCATCAAGCCTCCTCCGATGACCATGAACAGTCCGGCAATGACTCGGTAGATTCTTTTCCTCAACATATTACTGCGCCCGCCACAATCTAAAACTCCAGCGGCGTGGTCATCCACGTCCCGGGCTTCGCCTGCGCCGCCTGAAATTCCGTGCGGACCCCTTCCGCCCATTCGGCGGTGACGCGCCCGAGGTCTTGCAACCGCGTCAGGCTGATCTCAATAAAGCTGGCGGGCAATAGTCCATTAACAAACTCGGAATGACCCAAGAAAAATTCCCGTCTTATTCCTCTGCCCTACATTCCTCTGCCTGATTGCCTCCTCCTCCTGCCCCACACGCCGACCAGCAGCAAGGCAATCACTCCCGCCACCGGTACGAAAATCCCGGCAATTCCACCCCCGCCTGCCGACGGCTGAAAATCAAAATCAATCTCCCCCGAGCTCTGGTCCTCATTTCTCCGTTGCCCGGTGATCTTCACCGCGGCGGATTCCGGCCGCCCGGCGTTCAGCAGATACGCGCTCGCCACCGGGTGATGCCGGTTGTTAAAGGCCAGCTTGTGCGGTCCACCCGCCAACGAGCCGGTCGTTAACGAGTATTCCAACTGGATGATCCCCCAGCCCGTGCGCATCTCCGCCGGCTCGGGAAAGTTCAGCGCGGCGAGTTTCAATTCCACCTCCCGCCCGTCCAGCCGGACCGCCAGGTCCCGCCGCACCAGTTCCGCGTATGCCGCCGCCTCGTTGGTCGAGATCAAACCGTCCCGGTCGCGGTCAATCAGCGCCAGGACCCGTTCCGCCATGGCGGTGCCGGGAGTCAGGTTCATCTGAAACCGGATCGCCCCCGGCTCCACGGCCACCAGCGTCGCCTGCACGAACTCGTCCACCGGATGCGCCGCCACCCGCGCCCCGCCGGACGCCAGGGCCGCCGCGATCAAGAGGCCGCGAAAACCGTTGGCTAGTTTTTCCACCACTTTGCGCCGTAATCATTCTGCGGATCGCGGTAAATAGTGTGGATATGCTTGGTAATATCCCCGCCCAGGTTTTGCGGCGCGTACTCGATCAGCACCGTCGGCCCCTGAATGCGGAAGTAGCCCTTCCCCTTTTCCTTCGGCCCGCTCCACGCAAACCACGTCTCCGCGATGTTCTTCCGCATCTCGGCCATCTTGGCCTTCGCCGCGTCGTCCTTCATGATGCCCGTCCATTCGCCGGCCAGGTCGAGCAGCATCTCACGCTGCCGGTCGTTCAACGCCGAGCCCTTGACCCCTTCCGGCTCGATTGTCTGCCCGTCGCGTCCCGGCCCCAGCACCAAGTCGTGCATTTGAAAGCCAAGGATCGCCTTCTTCGCCTGCGCCTCGTCCAGCGAAAGCAGCAGCGCGAGCGACTTGTCCACCTCGCGTCCCAGCGGGCGCACCGTGCGCCCTTCAAACTCATAAATCGCCGGTTGCGCGCCCGTGTGGCTGGGCGCGAGCGTGGTATGCTCGCCCGCAAACGTCACGTTGATGCCGAGATGATGACCGCCAAATTGCAGCATCCACGGGTCCGTCGCCGAAGGCTGGCCGAGGAACGAAATGTAATACTCGTCGTGCCCGAACATCGCCGGGCCGCCGGGCCCGCCTCCCGGACCGCCGCGCCCGCCTGGTCCACCGCCACGGTCGTTCTTCTTCAACTGTTCGTCACCCTCGACAATCTGCAGCACCTTCTCCTTGCCCGCCGGACTCAGCGCCGCCGCGAGCAGCGCCGTGGCCGCGTCGCGCTGCTCCTGCTTCAGGTCGCCCAGCCGCAAACCGCCGCGCTTGACCATCGTGGTCGGCAAATTCGACCACCGTTTCCGCTGCGCCTCGTCTTTGAAATCATAAACCGCCTTGCCGCGCTGCGTCTCATCCAGCGTGGCCAGAAATTTTTTCGCGGCGGCGGCGGCGTCCCCGCTCGCCTTGCCGCCTTCCGCGCCGCCTTGCGAGAAGCCGCTGAATCCGAGAAACCCGCACGCCACGGCCAGCGCGGAGATGAGCATTATTTTTTTGATCATGATTGGTTTTGGTTGGGGGTCCGTTACGGAATAGCAGATCACAGGCTGATTAAAAAGGCACAAATTTCACATCCAGCATCCGCTCCGCGCACCACGCGCCCGCCAAGATGATGACAAACGCCGAACCCAGCCGCAGCACCGGAATCTGATAAAGCCACGTGCGGCGCAGGGCAAACGCCGCCGGCAGAAAAACCGCCACAATCGCCAGTTGCCCGATCTCCACGCCGCAGTTGAACCCCGCCAGCGTCAGCGCCAGATTCCCCCGCCCCGGTCCGAACTCCGACAGCGCCGTCGCAAACCCAAACCCGTGGATCAGCCCGAAGCCGAACGCCACCATCCACCCGCGCTCCCGCACCAGCGGCCACAGGTTGTTCGCCGCCGCCAGCACCACCGAAATGGCGATGGCCGATTCCGTGATCCGCGAGGGCAGTTTCACGATTCCCAAGGCCGCAATGCTCAGCGTGAGCGAATGCGCCACGGTGAACGCGCTCACAATTTTCAGCACATTATAAAACGCCGGCCGGAGATCGTTCACCGCGCGCCATTCTCCGCCCTCGCGCCGCAGCACGGCCGGCAGCAGCAGCGCCAGCAGGAACAGGATATGGTCGTATCCCGTCCAAATGTGCCAGACGCCCTCGCGCACAAAAGCCAGAAACTGCGCGCCGTACGACGGCTCATCGAACTGAAATTTCTGCGCCGGATGCTCCGGCGAAAACGCCGCCATCTGCGTTCTCCCGCACGCCTCCAGCCGCAGCAGCCCGCGATGCAGCGTGTTGGTCTCGAAGAAAAGCCGGTAACCAACCTCCAGCGTCCGCGGCACGGCGGATTGCGCCAGGGCAAATTTGAATTCAAGATACCGCCCGCCGGAAAGCTCCTCCAACTCCGGCGCCTGGCTCGTGAACTCCGGCACGACATCCCGCCCATCCATCACAAATCGCAGATGCGCCCGCACATAATCCGCCACGCCGTCATATCGCGTGCCTTGCCCCGGCACGACGTTCCCAATCTCGACCAATGGAATCTCCAGCCTCCCGGTGAACCGCCCCGACTCAAACCTCAGGCTCAGATAACTCTTGCTCGCCTCGTGCGCCTGCGCGGAGACGCAAATGAAAATGGCAAACAAGGCCGCCAGCCAAGTCCACCGTGGAAAATGAATTGTCTGTTTCCTGTTCATTACACCGTGGCGGAACTCAAAGCATCGCGAAGCCCAGGCGTATCAGGCGCCGTCATACGCCCGCTTGAGCCAGCCGATGAGTTCGGCGTTAATCTCCGCGGCCGTGGCGAGGCGGACGCGGTGGCTCAACATCGCGTTGAAGCTGCCGGAAGCCTCGAGCCGTCCCTTGGGCGCCAGCCCCGGCAGGTTGACGCCCACGTCCAAGCGCGTCGCCGTGGAAGGCTGCACGATGGCGAACTGCTTGCTCCGCCGAAGGCTCACATAGGCCTTCTTCGGCGAGACCTCAACATCCGCGCCGAATTTCCCCACCGCCGCCAGAATCGCCTCATACATTGGCCGCAGCGCCGCCTTGGCGCCGGCGTACTGGCTGTCCACCAGCGAGCCGGTGTCCCCCTCGGTGTGGCTGTCCGAGTTCAGCGCCTGGAGCGCGATCATGTTGGCGAAACCATGCGTGACGCCGTGCTTCGTCTTGAGCAGCGTCACCATTTCCTTGTGCTTCGAGAGCTTGGCGGCCTTCAAAATGGCCAGCCACTCGGGGAGGGCTTTGCCGGTCTTGTCGGCCAGGCCCGCGATCATCGCGGCCTTCATTTCTTGGGGAGACTTAGCCATGGGGAATCCTTTCAATTCGGGTTTGCACATTCATCACGAGTCCGGGTGCCAGAGTATCTTAAGGCGGTGTCGGCGCATAGGATAATCCCCGCAAATGCTCGTCACGCCTCGTCGTCGGGCCAAACAGCAATATCCATGTTTTTTTGACGGCTGCCGGGGCAGGGAAGCGTGGATTACCAAACTGTAATCATTGATTCGTTGCGCGGCGGCGGTGCGATGTTAAAATCGCCCCATGAATTGCCAAGAACGATTTTCTCACCTCGCGGTTGCCGCCGGAATCGCCTTTTTAGGCGCTGGCGGCCTGACCCAAACCTCCGCTGCGGCGGATTCCTACAAGATCCTGAGCACCACCCAGACCATGGGCACGGGCGGGATTGACTACGTTTCGGCCGACAGCGAAGGAC
>Ga0206876_1294_pt1 | contig 10431 bp, 9 predicted proteins | sample Alteio_BWOrgCont_10_FD_152619 | JGI IMG/M metagenome (GOLD analysis project Ga0206876, IMG submission 152619) | Enriched cells from forest soil in Barre Woods Harvard Forest LTER site, Petersham, Massachusetts, United States -... | ecosystem: Environmental > Terrestrial > Soil > Temperate forest > O...
CTCTTTAAATTAAATATTTAATATAATAGACAAATGAATGATATCATTTAATGATAATAAATATTAGTAGTTACGCTGTATTTACAATATAATATTATCTTTATGGTGATGATAATGACCCTTTTGTAGAATCAATAAAATGTGTTTTGGCTATTTTAGCACCGCTTCCATGTGGTTTGTATATAATTTCATTGAGAATATTTTCAAATTTTTTAACAGTTGTATCATCATTATTTAATGGTGTGCCATCACATGAATGTGAAAATTCTGCAGCTATTGATTCACCATCACAATCGATCCCATTCAAATTTGCAGTTACTGCACATATGATTTCTTCATCATCATTCAGTATAATAAAATCATATGTTGTCAGACAAAGTATCATTATATTATATGTAAAAAATTTTGGTATACGCGATCTTTCCCATTCCACATCTTCTTTGAATTGCACCGTATAAAAAATTTTAAATAATTGTTTATAATCAGTGCATGATTTATATGAAATTTGGTGAATTTTATTTTTACCTCTCTCTAATCCGTATTTAATTTCATAAACCCCACGTGTAAAAAGATTACCCATAAATGAAGTTTAATATTTATTTTTTATTGATTTGATATTTCTTTTAATTTTTCAATTTTTTATTACATTATATTTAATAAAATTGATTAAATGAATCATTGTATGTATTTATTGTAAAAATATCTGTTTTGCATTTCGTTGACCCGGGTGAAACTTTGCAATTATCATAATTTGAGTGATGGAAATCAAAATATGAAAAATATCTGTAAAGCTACTATATCATGATAACCACATCTGCTATGATATGACAACATATAGTTGTATTCATATTTTGGCTATCATCACTTTATATCAGGATACAAGTGATGAACGCAAGTATTGATGTCAATATATAACATTTCATAATACAATGATTGATATCGTTTTGTTGCATTATATATTGATTATCTATACTTGTCCATCATTACTCAGATTATGACAGTCGCAAAGTTTCACTCGGGGCAATTAAATGATGATTAATATTATAATTCAAATCCTTCTAAATTTATGTTGTTTAGAATATCTTTCTCTTTATCTAATTGTAATTTCTCCAATTTCAGCTTTTTTGCCATAATTTGTAAATTATTACGCAACACATCAAGTTCCATTTTTTGTTTAATTAATCCATTTTTAGATTCAATTAAATCTAAAAATGGTTTTTCATCTTCATAAAATTGTTTTTGATCTTGTTTGAATTTATCCATTTCTTGAATATCAGATTGTAATTTTATTAATTTTTCTGTATATTCATCTTTAATTTTTATTGATTCTATTCCAAAATTAATAAAATTTATTAGTTGGTCAATCGTGATATTTGTTACATTATTAAATATCGTGTTCATATTTATAATTATTTTCGGTGGAATCCATAAATTTAATTCATTATATTGCTTAAAACATATCACATCGGGTCCTGTATAAAATTCTGGTTTAATATATAATTGGATAATTCTTCCCCAATTTGATATATAAATAACATTTTTAGTACAATCTTTATTTGTTCCTCCCGCACACAAAGAACATCTATTACCCCCACAATCTTCCTTTTTAACAAATTCTAATATTATTTTTTCTTCAGGCAAAAGAGAATATCTTAATTTAAAACTATTTGTAATTATCATTTTTTTACATCCTTTACAATCATTTTCTGGTCTTAAACAATTTCCTCCAACACGACAATTTTGACAAGGATTATTATACACACCATTGTTTGGACATTGAATTCCACATGGACCATGATTTGGACAAGGAAAATCCATTATATTTCTCGAATGATATGCTGTTCTTGCCATATATTTTTGAAGTTTGTCATTGTAATTTTGCATATCATAATCATATGGGCATATATTTGTATTCATTATTTAAATGATATTTATTGGATATATTAATAAAAAAAATAAAGACTTTACAATTCAATTTTAAAATAGCCTATCTTGTCCTTTCAACTTTTTAATACTTTATATTAAAAATTGAATATTTTGTGAACTGAAATATCCATTGAAATACAAATGGAAATACAATTATCATAGATAATTACTGAAGCATACAAATGTCGAAGGCAATAAGTCAAAAGATTGATAAAAAAGTGAATGCTAAAGAACTTTTTCAACCTTCATCAAAACTTGTTCCGATTCTAGTTGAAAGCAAACGTGAAGCATCAAAAAAAGCCAGCAAGGCAATTTCTAAAGATGTTGAAGAGGATGAAAAAGATAGTGATTGTGATGAAGACGAAAATGATCAAGTCGTTCCATCGTCACATTGGGAGAGTGTTTGCAAGGAAGTGCCACCACAATACAAAGAACGAAAGGATGAGCATGTTGTGTATATGGCACGAATATGGATTAGGAAAACAAATGAATATTGTTTCAAAATTGGATATACAAATATTGGATTATTTGAACGCATGAAATCTTTAGATAGCAGTTATAAATGCCATGGTCGTATTATTCCAATATCAGCATGCATTGTCAAATCACAAAGTGTTGAACGTTCAATGCATAAAAAATTAATTCAATATAATTTACCAATGGTCATCAATGGAATTAAGCATCGGGAACTTTATAAAATTGGTCATCGATGCTATGATGCGGTAATCGAACTGATGAATGATGTTAGTAAGAATGTATGGGATTCAGTTGAATACAATTTGACTGGAAAAGAAAAATCAGACAATGATGACGATGATGATGATGATGAAGATGCGGATGATGATTATTCTGAAAAATTCGGTTCAGAGGAATTAGATCAGGATAGTAATGAAGATGCATATTGGTTAGAACGAATTTATTCATAATTCAATAATTATTCTCATTTTGTTTATTATTAATAAATAAAATGATCAAAACCCATACGGAAATATTATTAATCATCATCATCACTGATTTTCCGACGTTTGATATTTGAGCGTGTTCGCTTTGTAATAATATCCGTATCATCATCATCAATATTTAATTCTTTTTCTGCTTTACGACGCGTACCTCCTAACGGACGACTGTTATCACGTTTTGTTGTACGCGTGTTTATTTGTCGCGATGATTTCTGTTCTTTGGTATCCTCCTCATCATCATCTTGAGATTTGGAATTATTAGGAATGTAATCATCATCGTCATCATCATTGTTATCATTCTTTTCATCTCCATCAGAATCATCTTCTTCTTTTTCATCGTCATCGTCATCGTCATCGTCATCGTCATTGTCATCGTCATCGTCATCGTCATCGTCATCGTCATCATCATCATTGTTGTTGTTGTTGTTGTTGCTGTTGTCGTTATCGTCATTATCTTCTTCGTCGACATCTTCTTCCTCATTATCTTCCGATTCTTCATCATCTTCTTGTTCATACCTTGCATCATGGCGATTTTTATTTTCATAATATTCATACCGTTTTCGAATCCATAATTCTCGATTTGCTTCACGATTTTCTTTTTTTTCGATTAACTTGGTTTGAAAACATCGAGTTTTTGCCAATATTCGAAAAAATTCCAAAGATTCCATGATATCAGGACGATGCTGATCATATGCATCATGAATTTTACCTAACGCAATCAAGTATTTACATGACTCGCATAATTTTGTATTCTTATTGATAAATGCATGACGCATACATATTTTGCATTGTTTTTTCATTTCATGATAAATTTGATGATAAACTGCAATATCATCATCTTCATTTAATTCCCCCTCAGTGTACGTCTTATAATCACCAGGCGAACAAAGACTGATGATATAACCAAGGATATCATAATCAAACTCTTCAGGTTCATCACCATCTTCTTGCTTGTCTTCTACTTCATCTTCCTGCTTATCTTCTTGCTCATTTTCATTAAAAATGTCTGCAAGAGGAACGCGACCATGAACGTTAGCCATAACAGCTCTTCGAATAAGGTCATGAGTGATTATAACGGATATTATAACAATTTATATTTTCAATTTTTTATAATACATTTCTTTATCATATAATACAATATTATGCGATTATATTGTTATTTATTAGTTTTGCGTTATGATTAGGTGAATAGTATTGCTAATGATTTTGACACTCGGATGCAAACATATGATTTATCAATGCTGGAAGAATAACGATTGATCCAGATAAGTTACAAAATATCAATTTAATTATACTAATTTATTATATAAATGTCATAAGATGCATCATCTTATTTCACAAGCATTGATCAATCAGTGGCTCACAATTTAATATTTCAAATTTATCGGCTTTAGCTTTATTGTTATATTCAATATACTGCATCATCTGGTATTTTAATGTCACTGATCCACACCATAACATGATCTCCATATTCTTGCCATTGAGAAATATACGATTCAAATGTAAAATATAATCCGCCTTGTGAACATGAACCGCTTGGATTGAATGATTTTGTGTCAATGTTTAATCCATGTTTAAATGTAAAATCATTATGTCGCTTATCATATGTCAGTAATTTAACAGGTTTTAATTTTAATATTTTCATGAGTCTATTAAAATCTTCACCGAATATCTTTAATCCACAAAAATCATTCATGTCACATTTAGCTTCTTCTTTCTCTATTCGCGTTAAATATTCTTTAGTTAATGTCCTTAAATATTTATCGTGCATCGGAAAAATACACCAGTTTCTAGAAAAAGTTAGAAAACGTGGAATTTTGATATCAAGTAATTCTGGTTTGTTAATTATTGTATAGTTACTGATATCTTTTGATTTTTTAGAAAGAATATGAAATTGTCCATATTTCGCAATATATGTGTATATGCATTCTTTGTGCAAGGTTATTGGAAATATATACTCTGCTAAGCTACAGTTTTGAAAGATATTTACATTATCACTGTATGAAAAATATTGTTCATGGGTTACGTTATCAATGTTATTTGCCGACATTACAAATTTAATTTTTAAATAGTTTGCTAACTTTTCCAACATTTCCCCATTTAATACTATTTGATCAAGTTGCCACAACTCAATTGATATTTTGTTTCTAATAATACAATCGATGATGAGATTATGATAAAAATTAATTTCATAATAATTTTCTTTATTCAATTTATCATATTCGTAAGCTCCAAATCTGTTATATGAAGTTCGACGAGTCCATTTTGTATATTCAAAAAATTTGCTGTCGTATGATAAGATATATTTTATATTTTCAATAATTTGATCAAAAAAATTTGCATCTATTAGGCATATTGGGACCTCCAATATATTGCGCATAAGATCGTATTTACAAAAATTAATATATATGTCCCTTGGTATTTCCTTTTTTGGAATTTTATATATATTGCTAAGGAAACCACCATTGTAATTTACATCAAGTAAGTCTTTTTCAGGTTCTGGTTCAGGCTCCTTTTTTTCTACACCAAACATTGCTTTTAGACCATATGTTGCGTTTTTTATGATATTTGACATATTTCTTTATAATCAAATATAATAATTAATATGAATCAAATATTAAATTATTCAATATTTTGTATACCTGAGAATGTTTGAGTAAAAAAGTAAGAAAGACTGATTACTATAAAAAGATGAATTTTATATATTATACATAATCTAATATCATAAACAATCATCATAATATCTTAAATGTCTTTAGTATATTATAAAGAACTGGCTTCATATGGATATTGTCAACGTTCAAGTCATATTGAAAATTTAAATGATATATTAGATAATGATTTCATACAGAGGACATGCATTGAAATAACTGATACCGATATTGAAATAACATTATGGGGGAGAAAATATGAATTATCACATATAATACCAGATAAAATTAGTTGGTGGGATAAAAATGTAAGAAAATTAGGTGTAAGGAAACCAATAAAAATTATGCGAAAATATATTCTACAATTGTATAAAAACACTTGTGGTTGTAATTCTGATAGTTATGTTAATATATGTATGAAATTATTAGATAATTTTTTACAGGAAAACAAGAAAATAACCAAAATAAAATTCAAGTTAGATAGAAATGATTCATTCGACGATTTAAAAATAAATCAATTATTACATAATAATCCACAGATAAATGAAATTGAAATTGCAAGTGGATGTTATTTTTATAATATATTTGATATAGCCAACAATTGTAAATTTATAATTTTGAATCCTGATTTACAAGAATTAACAGAAGCTCTTTTATTAAAATCAAATTGTTCGATTCATTTGAAACATCACAATTATGGTATTTATTGTGATGAGAAAATTACAAACAATTTACAAAATGCTTTCAATGAAACAAAAATAGTCACGCATCTAACATTTAAAAATGATATTTATGATTGGTATCATAGACAAAAAATTATACAATGTTTTTTAGGTGGTCAAAATAAAAGTATTGTCTATCTATCATTTTCGATGAATAAATTGGATAACAATATTTGTGATTTAGTTCAGACATACATATTGCAAAATCCAAATATTGAAGAAATACATACAAAAAACTTATGTAATGGAGATGTGACTATGAAATTATTTAAACAAATACTATCAAAAAGTAAAACAATAAGAAAATTATCATTCGATCACGTTCCAAATGAATTATCGTGCAAAGAGATAATTCAAGTTTTACAAAAAAATTGTTTAGTCGAAGAAATTAATATTAGTAAGTTAGAAGAAGAACCAAATAAAAAATGTAAGCTTGTGGATGAAATTAATCATATTAAAGAATTAAAAATAAAACATACAAAAACTTATTTAATACAATATGGAAGCCATCTAATCAATCCAATGATTCAAATAATAAATGAATATGTTGGTCTTTCTTTATAAAAAAATGAATTTACTGTGACCAAATACACATACAGTAACAATTATGATATACATGCTATGACAAAATGTTTAATAAAATATGATGATAAAATATCGTGGGATATTAAACATAATTTTGAAGAGATTATAACTTTAAATAATATATTAGATAATAAACACATATTTGATATTTCGATTTTTTTGTCTGCTTATGATAATATTGTTAGTATTACTGTAAAAGAGCATGTATGTACTAAATTAGATACTAATCAAATATTAACAACTCGTCTGACACATATAAACGAATTGATGGTTGCGTATGCAGGAGAAATAGAATTGCTAAAAATTATTAATACGTTTCCGATATCATATGTTAAATTTAACACAAATCGAATATTAACAACTTGTTATTGGATGCGTATGGATAATTTTGATGTAGATGTAGAACTACTGAAAAAATTTATATTAGAAAATGAAATAACAAAAATGCAATATAGTTCATCATGTATCGATTTCGACTATAATCAAAAAATATGTGATTTATTCAATATGAAACAAATTAATGAAATTGACATTTGTGGCCCAAATTCCTTTAATCGTAGATTAAACAAACATGATTGTGCATTTTTATTGAGTAATCCAAATTTAAATGAATTATTAGAATCACTTAAACAACAATCAAATTCTACAATCAAACTGATATTTTATAGTGCAGATTATGAGCTGGGTGATACAGGCATAGAAGATGATATAAAAAAAGCATTTAGTACAACAAATGCAGTCACACATATTACATTTGATTTTGATTTTTTGGATTTTTTTGATTTTAGTCTTGAGGAAACACCTAAAAAATTGATGCAATATTTTTTAGATGGTGAAAATAAAAGTGTTACCGATTTATCATTTACAATATATAAGCTGGATACAAAAACTTATAATTTAATTATTAAATATGTATCACAAAATCCAAATATTCAAAAAATCCATACAGCTAAATTATCTGCACAAGATGGATTATATCTTAATTATTCAAACAAATATTACTAAATAATTGATCTATTACAAAATTGTCATTTGATTACATGCCAGATGGTCAATCTTGCAAAGAAATAAATGAAATTGTACAAAAAAATATGTTGATTGAAGAAATTACAATAACTGATTTGAAAATAGAAATACATGCAGAATGGCAAAAACTTATTGATACAACCAGGCAAATCAAAAAGTTAAAAATAGAATATATCACAACTTATTTGATAGAATATGTAAGTCATCAAATCACCCCGGTGATACATATGATTCAGGAATATGTTGGTCTTTCTTTATAAAAAAGATGAATTTTGTTTGTAATATATCATTCAATAGTTAATAATTATATAACAAAATGACGTCATGTGCAATCAGTACAATTCATTACATCAGCCATTATGTCAATGTTAATCAGACATATGACTTACCTTTTGATAATATAAAATTTATTGTGGATATTCAAGAGGCATTAACAAATGATAATATAGTAACAATCGAATGTAATATTTATAGAGAATCCGAAACACTTAAATTTCAAAACATAATATTGGAATCATTGTCAAAAATTAAATGCAAAAGTAACATAAATAAAACATTTAAAATAAACAGTGTTCAATCCAACACTCGGGGTATAATTTTGTCATCAGAAAATATAAGCATGTTGGAAAAGTTTCTTCAACAAAATCAGTTTATAAATAATTTGGCGATGAATTATATTAACATAAAAGATGGTAAATCATTAAACAATCTATTAATAAATAATAAACAAATTAAGCATGTAGCTCTAATTGCGTATGACAACACGTATAGTGAAATATTTGCAAATGTGCAATTGGAATTACTGAAAATTACTGCTGATCTTACTAATTCTAAAACTTACAATGATATGGCAATGTTACTATTATTTCCACATATTAAATCAATTGTGTTATGCACAAATATACACGTAACTTTATGGGATCGACCATTAACAACAGAAAGTGATGCATATAAATCATTAAATGATGCATTTACAAGAACGAAATCATTGGTTCAATTAAAATTTATTATTCATCAAATAAAAGATGTATCATTAACTAATTGTTTTTTCAGTAGTAAGAATAAAAGTATTGAAGTTTTAGAATTATATTCACAATATAATTATCAAGATGATGATGTATATGAAAATGCATATCAACCAATTATAAATTTTATAATAGAAAACAATACATTACGTCATATAAAAGCGAATTGTTATAATATTCATATGGCGAATGCATTAGTATTTAATAAATCAGTTGTCAAACTCGAATTGGATGAATATGAGGCACAATATGGAAACATATATTATTTTGATTCGATTAGAAAATTAATTTTGAAAAATAAAATAATCATCAGCCTGTCATTTAAAAATCGTGTGCATAGTGAATTTTCTCATCTTATTAAAAACATTTACGAATCACTATTACAAAATAATATAATAACACATTTAACATTAAGTAATTCTGAACATAAATCAAATCATATTTTATTAGATGTAATAACAACGAATAAAATTATAGAAAATGTAACATTCCAGCAATCTTGTGTTGATCCAACTGAATTGAAATTAATTGAACAAGCGTCAAATAATAAAGCAGATCGAATACAAATATTGAAAGATTGTTTAATCCTATATGCAACTCATGAAATAATACCAATGATTAATATTATTAATTCTTACAGTGAATGGATTGATATCAATTCATTGATATAAAGATCTCCTTTATGAAAAAAAGATGAAATTTATTTATTATTCATTCTCTTGTAGTTATTACCATATTCAATTATATTGCCAATATACAATGGCAAAATGTTTAATAACATTGGATGAATGTACATCAAGCGAATGTAAATATTATATTGCTGATAATACTGATAATACAAATTTAAATAATATGATAGACAACAAACATATATTGAATATAATAATTGAATCGTATGGACTCAATCATATTAATTTTGTTATACGAGAGCATCAATGTAATATGTTATCTGAATCTCAAATAATTAGTGAAAATAAAGAATTAACAAAAGTAAAAATACAAAGAATAAACGTTAATATACATAATTTTATGATAAAAGATATCAATGTGCAATTATTTGAGCATTTTATACAAAAAAATGCGATAAGTGAAATGCAATTTTATAATTATTGCAATAAAAACGTGGACGATTATTTAAAAATACAACACATATACGAAATTCCGCAATTGACAAAGATTGAAATATATGGAGAGCAAAGTTTATTACACGATAAATTAAAAAAAAATAATTGTACATTTGTCATTCACAATCCTAATTTGTATGAATTGTGGAAATCACTTTTATTGAATTCTAATTCAACAATTCAATTGATGCTTACGTATGCAAGTTCTCTTATGAAAGATAATAATATTATTGTTAATTTACACAAAATATTTAATGTAACGATGGCGGTCACACATTTAACAATTAACTTGATTCAAATACCAAAAAAAATATTACATTGTTTTTTAGGTGGTACAAATAAAAGTATAATTGAATTGTCATTGATAATGGATAACTTATGTACATCTTCATGTAAAAAAATTAAAAATTATG
>Ga0206876_1295_pt1 | contig 10425 bp, 3 predicted proteins | sample Alteio_BWOrgCont_10_FD_152619 | JGI IMG/M metagenome (GOLD analysis project Ga0206876, IMG submission 152619) | Enriched cells from forest soil in Barre Woods Harvard Forest LTER site, Petersham, Massachusetts, United States -... | ecosystem: Environmental > Terrestrial > Soil > Temperate forest > O...
CCGGACGTGCAGTTGATCCTGAATCCCGGCGGCGCCACCACCTCATCGAGCGTCGTCATCTTGGGCGCGCGCGCGGTCGTTAATTTCTAGCCTGCGGCAGCAAAGGACTTCGGAGCAATCTTCAAGGACTGATCGTCACATTCTGCCGCACCTCGGTGGCGGGAGCGAAGCTGCCATCGCCGGACTGATCCGCCGCCAGCTTGATCTTGCCGGCACCAGTGTAGGTGATGCTGTCTCCCGAGATCGTGGCCGTGCCTGTATAGCCGCTCGTCGGGATGATGTTGTAGGTGATCGGCAGGCCGGAGGTGGAACTGGCGGGGAGCGTGATTGTTTGCCCCACCGCAGCGCCTGTCACCGTCGGGAAGGTGATCGTCTGGCTGGCAAGCCCGATGGCCACCACTTGGCGTGTTTGAGGAGCAGCGGTGAAGCTGCTGTTTCCAGCCTGGTCAGCGGCGAGCTTGATATTGCCTGTCCCGGTAAAGGTGATGCTGTTTCCTGAGATGGTGGCCGTGCCCGTGTAGCCACTCGTGGGAATGATACTGTAGGTGATCGGCAGGCCGGAGGTGGCGGTTGCGGGGAGCGTGATCGTCTGGCCCATGCCGGCGCCGGTGATTTTCGGGAAGGTGATGGCCTGGGCGCCAATGTTCACAGTAACATTTTGCCGAACCTGGAGAGCGGGAGCGTATTGGGCATTGCCGGGCTGGTCGGCGGCGAGCTTGATCTTGCCGGCACTGGTGAAGGTGATGCTGTTGCCCACGATGGTGGCTGTGCCCGTGTAGCCCGCGGTCGGGATGACGCTGTAGTTTATGGGCAGGTTGCCGCGAAGAGCGAACGGCCTAAGAATCACGGTCTGGCCCGCCATGACCGGGCCCAGGGTAGGGAAGACGATCCCCTGGTTGTCCTTCGAGATGGTGATGTCCTGCGTGGCGTGCGCGGGGGCGTAGGTCGCAGAGCCGGCCTGGTCGGCGGCAATCCTGATCTTGCCCGCACCGGTGAAGGTGACCTTGTCGCCCGAGATCGTCGCCGTGCCCGTAAACCCTGGGACCGGGACCACGCTATAGGTGACAAACAGGCCCTGGTTCGTCGCCGACGGAAAGGTGAAGGCCTGGCCCACGGACACTCCGATCAGGGTTCCCCAAGAAAAAGTCTGGGTGCCCGGGGTCACAGTAATATTTTGGCGAACCTCGGTGGCCGCATTGTAGGTGGCATTGCCGGCCTGGTCGGCGGCTATCTTGATTTTACCCGCGCCGGTGAAGGTGATGGTGTTGCTCGAGATCGAGGCCGTGCCGGTATAGCCTGCGGTCGGGATGATGCTATAAGTGATCGGCAGGCCAGCGTCCGTCGTCGCAGGAAGAACCGTGGTCTGGCCTGGCGTGACCGTTCCCAAGGGATCGGCGGGGATAATCTGACTGGCCTTCGTAATCAGGACGTCCTGGGTCATATGCACAGGAGCATAGTTGGGGTTTCCGGCCTGATCGGCGGCGATCCTGACCATGCCCGCACCCGTGAAGGTGACAACGTTGCGCGAGACGGTGGCAGTCCCCGTAAAGCCCGCGGTCGGGACGATGCTATAAGTGATCGGCAAGTCGGCGATCGTTGTCGTACGGAAACTAAAGGTATGGCCCACGGTGACTGTTCCCAGCATGTCCCACGCAAAATTCTGGCTGCCCTCCGCGACGGTGATTTCAATCACTTTATGGACGGCCTGATAACTGCCGACGGCAGGTGCGCTCGCCTCCAACCGGAGCTTGCCTGCAGCGGTGAAGGTAATGGTGTTGCCCGCGATCGAGCCATTACCGACATAGCCCGCAGTGGGGAGAATACGGTAAATAATCGTCTGGCCGGAGCTGGCGCTCGCGTTTAAGGCCACATTATGACCAACGATCGCGCCGGTGACGGGCGGGAAGGTGATGACCTGGGTGCCCACGCCGGAAGCAAAGCTGGTCGATACCTCCGGTGCCGCGGCGTAGGTGCCATCACCAGCCTGGTCGGCCAGCAGCGTGACCGTACCGAGACCGGTGAGCGTGACAATATTATTGCTGTCGATCGTGGCGGGGCTTCCCGCCTGCACGCTCAAGGTGACCGGCAGACCGGAGCTCGCGGTTGGCGGGGTGACCTGGAAAGGCACGTCACCATAGAAATGCCCGGGAATGGTCGAGAACGTGCCGATGGTCTGCGCAGCCTTTGTGATGGAGACGATCTGGGCCTGGCTCGGCGTGCCATTGACGAATACAGTCAGGTACGCATAGCCGGGTGGCATTCCTGAAAACGGTCCCGTTACGACCGAGGTGGCACTGAAATGATGCGTCGGATCAACATCCAAATCGACGATTTGTTCGTTGACCAGGCTTTGTAACTGCACCATCGGGACGTTCGAGGCCGAGGATTGTGTGTTGCCGCCGGAAGCTTCGGAAATCCCGGTAAACCCGGTGCCCGTGAGAGTCAAGGTACCGCCTATCGACAACTGGTTGTTCGTCAAAGCGTTGACGACCGGTTGGGTGGCCGTGGTGAAACCCAAGCCCGGGTCAAAAATTTCTGGCACACCGACGTAGCCACTGGCCGCGCCACGGAGCAGCACCTGCCCGTTGGGCAGCAGCGTCGTGGTCTGAAAAGCTCGAAGGTTAGTAAGCGAACCGGTCAGCGTCCAGTGACCCGTTGCCGGGTTGTAAAGTTCCACACTCGTCAACGGAACACCGGTGGGATCCAGGCCTCCGGAAACCATGACCTCACCGTTGGCCAGCACGGTCGCAGCCGGCACTCCTCGTGCGGCGTTAAGCGAACCGGTTGACGTCCATGTTCCCGCCACGGGATCGTAAAGCTCCGCACTCCCGGTTGGAATGAAGTTAGAATCATAACCGGAGGTCACTAGCACCTGCCCATCGGGCAGCAACGAAGCGGTGTGATTGTATCGTGCGGTCGCAAGCGAACCGGTCGCGGTCCAGATTTCTGTCGATGGATCATAGAATTCCGCGATCGCGCTTGTTGCGCCAGTCATCGGGTTGGTTCCTCCGGTCATCAGCACCTTGCCGTTATCCAGCAGTGTCGCCGTCTGATTGACTCGCGGAGCGCTCTGTGAACCCGTGGTGAAGGTCCAGGTTTTGGCCACCGGATCGTAGAGCTCCCCTCTACCCTGGGGATTGAAGCCGGTATCCCGTCCTCCAGCCACCAGGACCTGGCCGTTGGTCAGCAAGTTTGCGGTATGATAGAATCGCGGGACATTGAGGGAACCGACGACGGTCCATTGGCCGGTTGACGGGTCGTAAACCTCCGTGCGCGCGACCGTGTCGTCATTGACGTCATGCACACCTCCGGCCACCAGCACCTGGCCGTTGGCCAGCAGCGTCGCGGTATGAGAGTATCGCGCGCAATGGAGCGAGCCGGTGGGCGTCCATGTCCGCGCCACAGGATCGTAAAGATCCGCCGTCGCTATGCCGTTACCGGAATCATCCTGGCCGCCAGTCACCAGCACCTGGCCATTGGACAATTCGGTAGCGGCACCAAGGTTGTGGTCGGAGCTAGGGGCAGCCGATGGCACGGTCCAGGCACCTGCCGCCAAGTCGTAAAGCGCGGAATGGGCCGTGACGAAGGCGCCGTTGTAACCGCCTGCGACCAGGATCTCGCCGTTGGCCAGCAAGGTGGCGGTATGATATTCCGCATTGTCAACGAGTGAAGTCGAGGTCGACCAGGAATCGGCCACCGGATCGTACAGCTCAGTGGTCCCGGTGACGTCACCACTGCTATCGGTCCCGCCTCCGGCCACGAGCACCTGGCCGTTGGTCAGCAAGGTCGCCGAATGTTTATAACGAGCAGTGTTGAGTGAACCGGTCGTGGCCGTCCAGGTCTGCGCCACGGGATCGTACAGTTCCGAACTCGTCAGCGGGGAACCGGCAACGGCGTCGGCTCCGCCGGCAATCAGCACCTTGCCGTTGGCCAGCAAGGTCGCGGTATGACCATAGCGGGGCGTGTTCAGTGAACCGGTGGTTGACGTCCACAAGCCGGTGGCCGGATTGTAAAGTTCCGAACTGGTCGCGGCGGAGCCCGGTCCCCCGGCCACCAAGACCTGACCGTTGGGCAGCAGGGTCGCGGTTGCCTCGAATCGTCCGAAGTTCAGCGTGCCGTTTGTCTTTGTCCAACTGCAGGTGGCGGGATCATAAAGCTCCGAACTCGCCAAAAATCCACTGGGACCGACCCCGCCGACGACCAGGACCTTGCCACAGGGCAAAAGCGTGGCGGTGGCGTCGTCCCGGGCACAATTGAGCGAACCCGTCCTCGTCCAGATGCCGGTCAACGGGTCATAAAGCTCCGAACTTGCCGTGATGGCACCAAGGTTGTCGTCATACCCACCGACGACCAGGACCTTGCCATTGGGCAGAAGCGTGGCCGTATGCTTATAATGGCGATCGTTGAGTGAACCCGTCGCTGTCCATTGACCGGTGAACGGATCGAAAAGTTCCGCGCTGTTCAAGCCCGCGCCATTATAGTCCCCTCCCGCCACCAGTACCATGCCGTTGGTCAGCAATGTTGCGGTATGATCGATGCGCGGTGTGGCGAGTTCGGTCTGTGACGCCGTCCAAGTCGGATCGATGACCACGGGATAGCGGAGCGACTTGGCGTCGTTGACGACGAGGGCGAGGGTCGGCCAGTCGTGACCGGTTTTCGCGGAGGTCAATTCCCAGTGGACTTTATCGGCCACTTTCTTGCCGCCCGTTTCGATCAACCAGGGCTGTTCGATTTGCAACTCCTGGCCTTTGGCGTTTTTGAAATGGATGGTGTTGGCCTGAAGGGAAATGTCCTTCACGCCGGAGACGCCGGTCAGTTCGTATTCGAACCGCGTGGGAGCGGAGGCGTCGTGGAGGAGGAGGAATTCTTCGCTACGGCCTGCGGTGATCACCTGCAAGCTGTCGGTCGCGGGATAGGCGCCATGATAAACCAGCTTGCCCTGTTCGATTTGCGCCGTGGCTGCGTTGCTGCCGAGTGGCTTCAACGTCATCGTCATGCCCAACCCACGCATTTCGGTTCCCTCAGAAAAATGCTCGGGGAAGATAGGGGTCAAACCGGAGCGGGCCGATTCCGCCTGCATGGTGCGCCGGGCCATGGCTTGCCACGCCATCTGTTCCGCAGGCTTCAGACCGGCCGGGGCACCGGGCGTTACTACCGGGACCAAGGCGCGGTATCCGGCCACGGGCTGCTGCACGCGCTGAAATTCACTCGTCGGCGTCAAAGACACGGCTACCTGCGGGCCGAAGGAGCGGACCTGCGCCTCGACCTGCCCCACTTGTGTTGACGTGCTCTGCGAAGGCATCGCGAACAAAGCCGAAAGACCCACAATCGCGAGCAAGGCAACCCGCAAGACGTGCTTGGAAAGGGGTTCCAATTTGAAAAGAGAATGGCCTGACAGATTAGAGTATGAATTCATAAAAGGGCTTGGATTTTCAGAGATGACAAAAAACCGGACTAGGAATTATTCCACGTGTCAAAAATTTAAAGTTGTAAAACGTTGCGAGCTTACCCGTGACGGGCTAAATGTCGAATCTTAATACACTGAGTCCGAAGTCTTTTTATCTCAAGGACTTGATTAGTCTTTCGTTTAAGGGCATCCTTCACCGCAAGTCTCGGTTGTCTTACATGGGACGGCTCAATCGAAGCCTTTAAGAAAGGAAGAATTCTTGTGAAAACACTCCTTATTACTACAACCCTCTTTATATTGGCGGGCTGGCTTCATGGGTTTGCCGACACGGATCTTGCCCCGGACGCCGTCAAATGGTGCGACTGGAACGGGCCGCAGGTCGGGACCTCGACGAATTTTTATGCAAACGGCGGCACCTTTAAGGTTGCGGCGAATGGCGACGGAAGTTTAGGCAAGGGCGTGGGGGAGGTTACTTTCACCAGCAACAATCCGGATCCAGTGGCGGAACATCAATTTGGGAATTCGATCTGGAGTCCCACGGCGAATCTTGCCCTGTTCGATGGCGGCGCTCTTGCAGGCAAGACGGGTATCGAGCTCTTGGTGAATGTGGATCCTACTTCAACGTCCGAGAAGATCTGCATCAAGCTGAATGCGAGCACTGGAGATGAAGTCTATTCCCAGACTGTGAGCATCGGGAAAGGTTCCGTCCAGTGTGTGCAGTTTCCCCTGGCCAATTTTAGGAGCAACAAACCGGGGGGAGCACCCCTGACGGATTTCTCCTCTCTGAAAGGTACGATTCAAATTACCGATGGTTGGGCCGGGTATCCAATGCCATCGCAAGCGACGTGGATAATTAAATTCAGCAGTATCTACACCTATGGCAGCGGCGGTGATGCGCCAAAACCTTGAGCACCATCTGACCCTCATTTCAGTGAATGGGGTCAACTTTCGAGGGCGTGTTGCCCAAATCGACCTTTGTTTAAAATCATCTATTCAATCCATTTTTGGATCTTCAAAGTGCTCTCGCTTAAAATCAAAATGCGTCCTGATCGCTTTTAAAGTCTCGTAATTGTGGGATTTGGAAAACTGGGGATTTGGGCAATACGCCCTCAAGGGTTGACCCCATTGCCCGCGAGCCCTGTTCACACTGAGGGACGCACATCCTGCTCCTGCACAACTCCGTTGGAGTCGCCAGAGACAAACGTCTTGATGTGAATGGGCCCTTGAGGAAGGCCGTGTTTAAAGGTTAACCATCAAGAGAATTGTTAATGCCATAATTTGAAGCTATGCGTTCACTTGTCCGTATAGATGTAGTGATTTCGGATAAATGCGAAGCGGCCTTTAAAACTCAAAATGGAATTGGCGGTTTCTGAGCAAGAAGTTTTCTGAATCGATCAACTGGATCTACTGCTCACCTTCACCAGTTCATCTCTTTCGAACAATGGAAAACAAGAAAGTAGCCAGCCCTATGAAATATTCTTCAACGTCATCCCTGGATAGTTTCCCGAGTCCGAGTCGCAAGCTATGGGCGCCTTGGTTACCGGTTTGCCGAAAAAGCCTGTTGTCCTTGGTCCTGTTCCTGGGCCTGCCCTTTTCCGGCGCCATGGCCACCAGTTACTATGTCGATTCTGTGACCGGGTCGGACACCCTTAGTGGAACGACCACCAGCACGCCATGGCAAACGATCACCAAGGTGAACTCGGTCACCTTCCTTCCGGGCGATAATGTTTATTTCAAAAGAGGATCAAATTGGACGGGAACTCTTTACCCGTTGGGGAATGGCAGCAGTAATACCAGTCGGATCACCTTTGATGCTTACCCGGCTACCGGTCCCAATCCTCACATCGATGGCGGCGGAACCGCCTATGCTGTCGAAATTGTGAACAAGCAATATTTCACGTTTCAGAATTTCACCGTTAGCAACTACGCTGCCGCGGACGGCGACAGAATCGGCATCCGTGTTGCTTTTAACGGTCCTCCAGGTCAAATCAATTACTTCCCGGGCGTGTCTATCCTCAACAACGAAGTCGATGATGTTACAGGAATTACCGTGCGGTCCCAGGGAGTCTACAGCACCGCGGCCATCAACGTTGAGTTTTCGGACTATATGGGTGCCCAGCCCCAAGTGGACAGTCTCCTGATCGAAAACAATGATGTCCACGATAACCGATGCATCGGCATCCAGATAAATACTCCCCATCTCTACGCCACTCGTCCCGATCTTTGGGCCACCAACTTGATCATTCGCTCGAATACCATCGACCAGGGAGGGGCCGACAACATCATCGTCAACGGAGCGAATGCGCCTCTCATTGAATACAACGCCGGCTATGATGCCGGTATCTGCGCGACCTATCCCGCAGGTTCGTTCATTGCGGGCATGTGGACTGCCTATGACACCGAGAACGCCGTTTTCCAGTACAATGAAGTGGCCCGCACCCACAATGAAAATATCAACGGCGCCAGCGGGGATTCGCAGGCCTTTGATGCTGATCTGGGGACGCAGGCCAATCAGATCTTTCAATATAATTACAGCCATGACAATGACGGCGGCTGCCTGATCATGATGCCGGACCCGACCATCGCGAAGACCGTGATCTTTCGCTACAATTTGAGCGTCAATGATGGTAGGAACACGAACAGCGGTACCCAGTTTCCGGTCCATCCCTACTTGGGCGTCAATGCGGCCTATATCTATAACAACGTCTTCTACACGACACGCCAGGAAGGCTTCAAATTCAGGGATTATCAGGCAACCTATTATTACAATAATATCTTCGACATGCCTGCGGCGATCTATCCCCCCAGCCCAACTTTCTCGAACAACTGCTACTTTGGGCACACACCGGATGTCACCGATCCCTACAAGGTACTGGCCGATCCCAAGTTTGTCGGTCCTCTGCCGACAAGCGTGGGGGGTGACGGTTATGTTGCGGCGAACACGGATATTTTTAAACTTCAGTCCACCTCGCCCTGTATCAACGCGGGTATGAATATCACAGCGCCCATCAGCAATGGCGGAATTGATTTCTGGGGGAATCCCCTGTATGCCGGTGGCTATGCGGATATCGGGATGGATGAAGTGGTGGGCGGCAGCGCTCCCCCTCCAGCTCCCGTCACGATTACCGACAATCCTCCGGGTACTTCGGTCACCTATGGGGGGGCATGGACGCATTCTGCCGACACTCTCTACTACGATTCCACTAAGTCCGTGACCACTCAAATGGGCAATTATGTTAAATATACCTTCACCGGAACGAATGTAAGTCTCTTTGGCACGAAGGGCACTGATATAGGTAGCATCAACGTCAGTATTGACGGCGGCGCGCCGGTACTGGTCGATTGCTACTGGCCGTACGAATCCTATCAAGTGCAGCTTTATCAGATTTCCGGGCTGACCAACGCGGCCCATACGTTGAAGGTCACAACCGCCCCCAGGGACCCGCTTTCAACCTCCAGCTCGGTGGCGATTGACTACTTCCTCAACGCGCCGGGGACCCCGGCCTCGGCTCCAATCGTCACGACAGTCGATGACACTGCTAGCGGTTCCCTTACTTACACCGGCACTTGGACGCAGACCACGGCTAATACCAACTATTATGGCGGCACCTTTACCAGTTCCAGCACGGTTGGTGACCACGCGGACTTCACCTTCACCGGTGTCGGAGCGAGGCTCTATGGCACGAAGAATGCCACGTCTGGAAAACTAAGCATCACCATCGACGGTGGCGCGGCGACAGTCGTCAATTGTTATCAGCCGACCCTTCCCGATTACCAGGTCAAACTCTTTGAAAACACCGGGTTGACCTACGGCACCCACACGATGCGCGTAACGGTTGCCACCAAAGATCCGGGATCAACTGCAAACACGGTTAACCTTGATTGCTTCCAGTCCCTGGTCAGTAGTGCGAACCCGGACGTGATTGTGGACAATTCCGATGCGACGGGCGTCACCATCACCGGGACATGGGGGCCTTCCACCAGTAGCCCCGGTTATTATGGCATCAATTACCTTACCGACGAAGACACCGGTCAAGGCACCAAGTCTGTCCTGTTCACTCCCAATCTACCGGCGACGGGGACTTATCAAGTGTTTGCCCGGTGGACGGCCCTCAGCAACCGCGCCAGCAATGTCCCCATCGACATCTTCGCGTCCACCGGGATGACAACGGTGCAAGTCAACCAACAAGCGACCGGATCACAATGGGTGTCTCTGGGACTTTATTCCTTCAACCAGGGAACAAGCGGCGGGGTCCTCGTCCGTAACACTGGCGCCAACGGTTTTGTGATTGCCGATGCGGTGCGTTTCACCAAGCAGCCATCGGCTGAAGTGATTGTGGACAATGACGACACCACCGGCGTCACCGTGACCGGGACATGGTCGACGACAACCGTTGTGCCCGGTTATTACTTCACCGACTGCGTTTCGGACGGCGACACCGGTCAGGGAACCAAGAGCTTCCGGTTCACCCCCACGATACCGACGGCAGGGAACTATCAAGTTTTCGCTTGGTGGACAGCCTCCAGTAACCGTGCGAGCAATGTCCCCTTCGACATTATCTCGTCCACCGGAACGACAACGGTGACCGTCAATCAACGATTGACGGGAGGACAGTGGGTGTCTCTTGGAACCTACCCCTTCAATGCGGGAACGGGCGGGAGTGTCCTCATCAGGAACACCGGCGCCAACGGATATGTCATGGCCGATGCGGTGCGTTTCCTCAAACCATAGGGCAAAAATCGGAACCGATGAAATGGCCTCAACACGTCACCCGTCCGCAAAAATACCGGACGGGTGATGCCACCGGTCTTAATCGCCAGAAAACTCGAGCTGGACTTGAATTTTATCGCATATTCTTTTCTCACCATGCCTCAAATGAAAGTTGCCCCGTCCAAGACAAATAGCAGCAGGTCTGCCCGGTTGGGATTTTCTCTTGCCGCACTTATAACTGGAGCCGTTATTCTGCTGGCTTGGCAGGCACGGAGCGAAAAAACCGCAGCCTCGCCCGCACCCGCGC
>Ga0206876_1282_pt2 | contig 10389 bp, 9 predicted proteins | sample Alteio_BWOrgCont_10_FD_152619 | JGI IMG/M metagenome (GOLD analysis project Ga0206876, IMG submission 152619) | Enriched cells from forest soil in Barre Woods Harvard Forest LTER site, Petersham, Massachusetts, United States -... | ecosystem: Environmental > Terrestrial > Soil > Temperate forest > O...
AAAATTAATTACTCTATTTGCTGCATCAGCTGTTTCAATTTGTTCACTTACAGCAGGTACCGTTAGTGTAAATGTTGCACAAACAGTTGCGGCTAGCTTTTACAACCAAAATTTTAACAGATCGGTTACTACGTTAACACTTGCTTATACTGAGCATGATGTCAATGGAGAAGTATCATACTATGTGTTTAATGTCGATGCACAAGGTGGGTTCGTTATTGTTTCTGCCGAGGACGCAGGCCATCCTATAATAGGATGTTCGAACACAGGCAGCTATTCTATACCTGAAGCTGGCAGCAATATGAATTACTGGATGCAAAAACGCAATGCAGAAATTGCTGCTATTCGTTCAAACCATGCTGTAGCAACCAATGAAATTGCTGATGAATGGACATCATACCAAAATAATATAGTGCCTAATGCACTGAGAAAACCTCAATCACATAAGGCTAACAGCGTGTTTCCATCAAGTAGCCTGTTTCTAATGAAAAGTACTTACGATCAGGAATCACCATATTGGGATGATTGTCCGGGTACAGGAAGTAATAGGGCAGTAACAGGTTGTGTTGCAACAACTATGACCCAAATAATGAGGTACTGGCAATATCCGCCTACCGGGCAAGGTTCCAGCAGTTATAATGCAGGTGGTTCATATGGAATACTTAAGGGTAAGTATAACCATCCGTATGGTTGGGCAGCTATGGCTTTAACTTCTCCTCCTACAAGTGATACTACCTTGGCAAGGGCAATGTCTGATGCAGGTATAAGTGTTGAAATGAGTTATAGTCCAACCGGAAGTGGAGCATATGTGATCACAGCAGATGATCCTCAGTCATGCGCACAAATATCATATTCAAAGTATTTCAAATACTCTACAAAGATCATGGATGGTATATATGAATTCGCTGACACAGTTGCATGGCAAGATACACTCGAACACGATCTTGATTGTGGCAGACCTATAGAATACGTGGGTAGTGATCCTACTCAAGGCGGCCATACATGGGTATGCGATGGGTATAATTCAATTAATTTTTTCCATATGAACTGGGGGTGGAGTGGAATGGATAATGGTTGGTATAGTATTAATAACCTGAACCCGAACACCTTGAATTTTAGCCAGCAAATAGAAGCATTGATTGGAATAATGCCACCTGCAGTAAACACAGCTCCTGTTGCCAGGTTTACTGCATCTTCTACTAAAGCATGTAGTAATAGTTTAGTTCAATATTTCGATACTTCAAGCAACCAGCCAACAAGCTGGAACTGGACATTTACCGGCGGTACCCCGGCTACTTCTAAACTGCAAAATCCAGCGGTTAGTTATGCAGCAGCTGGTACTTATGCAGTAAAGCTGGTGGTTACAAATAGTATTGGCACAGATTCGATAACTACAACCAATTATATTACAGTAAACGCGGCACCGGTTACCCCAACTGTTAAACGTAGCTTCGATACATTGATATGTACTCCATCGAATTGTTCATCATATGTTTGGACAAAGAACGGAGTTGTTATTGCAGGCGCAACATCTTATAAATATGTTATGACTGCTAATGGTGTGTACAGGGTAACAGGTATTATAAGTTCAACAGGCTGCTCAAGCCAATCGGGTGCATATCCTGAAAGTGCAGTAGGTATTGATGAGGTTTCGTTGACCAGTGATGTAAAGGTGTATCCGAACCCAACCCAGGGGCACTTGCAGGTTGTATTCAACACACCTGCCGCAGGTGAGTATACAATTTCTGTAACGAATGTGCTGGGCCAGTCAATATACTCTAACACCTTGCATATTGCAGGAGAATATACGCAGAGCATTGATCTTTCTTCATATACAAAAGGTGTTTATTTCCTCTCTGTAACTGGTAAAAACTCTAAAGGAGTTCAGAAAATATTGTTGGATTAACAACCGGTTAGTAAATGTTGTGTAAAGAGCCGCTACCAAAGTAGCGGCTCTTTTATTTAGTATAAACGTTATACAATCTTATCTTTGTAGTGGTCTTAGCATAAAGACAAAGCTCATGATGAAAAAATATTTGGGTGGACTTGCCTTATTTTATTCTGTTGTATCTGTCGGGCAAAGTGTGTACGCTCCGTTAAATGATGATTACTACCATTTGGTAGACCGCCTGGATATTAAGGCGGAAAATTCAGGTAACATATTTACAGCGGTAAAGCCATATTTAAGGGCTGACATCGCAGATCTTGCGGACAAATTGCTAGCCGATACAACTTTGCATTGGTCGAAAGTTGATAAGGCAAATTTTCAGTATTTGCAGGATGATAATTGGGAATGGAGTGATAACAAAGATTCAGCCAACAGCAAGCATAAGTTTATATGGGGCCTTTATAAAAAGAAGACCGATTTTTACGCGGTAAATAAAAAGAACTTCCGTTTTCAGCTAAACCCTGTAGCTTATTTTACACTAGGCAAAGACCGGTATAGCAATCCACCTATCTTACCCGTAACCAAAACAGTTTACCTTAATACAAGGGGTGTGGAACTGCGTGGAGATATTGATGGTAAGGTTGGTTTTTATACCTTATTAACCGATAACCAGGCTGTTTTTCCTCAATATACCGTTAACAGAATAACATCGTCGTATGCCTTGCCGGGCGAAGGTTATTACAAGCCTTTCAAAATAGGTGGATACGATTTTTACAGTGCAAACGGATATGTTGATTTTAATATTACAAAGCACATAAGCACCCAGTTCGGGCAGGATAAGAATTTTATTGGTGATGGATATCGTTCACTTATGCTTTCAGATTATTCAAGTAATTACTTGTTCTGGAAAATAGATACCAAGGTGTGGAAGTTTGAGTATGTGAACATTTTTGCTGAAATGGTGGCAGATAATTTGCAGGATTTTACTGCCGATGCCAATTACCCCCGCAAGTACATGGCTCTGCATTATTTGACCTACCATTTTACAAAGAACTTTGATGTGGGATTATTTGAATCGATAACATTTGGTAATACAGACTCTATTCATGACCGTGGCTTTGACTGGTACTACCTTAACCCGCTTATTTTTTACAATGCAGTTGAAAATGGTTTAGGGGCGCCTGATAAAGACCATGTAGGGTTTAATTTTAAATGGAATTTCCTTCATCATTTTTCCCTCTATGGAACAGCGCTTCTCGATGAGTTCGATCTTCCACAGATATTGGCACATACCGGCTGGTGGGGTAATAAACAGGCATTTCAAATTGGTGCAAAATACATTGATGTGTTTGGCATAAAAAATTTGGATGGTCAGTTAGAACTCAATGTTGTGCCACCTTATACATACACGCACTTTTCTTTTTCCAGGCTGACAGACTATTCATACTTTGCTAATTATTCAAACTTCGACCAGCCACTTGCCGACCCTAATGGAGCAAATTTTTACGAAGGCATAGGCATACTCAGGTTTCAACCCATACCAAAGCTAACCCTTACAGGTAAGCTATTTGTTACCAGAATTGGTCTTGATACAGCAGGTAAAGATTATGGCAGTAACGTAATGATAGATTATAACCAACGGGTAAGTGAGTACGGCAATTTCATTGGTCAGGGAGCTAAAACAACTATTGTGTTCGTAAGCGGAACGGTTTCGCTTCAACTTGCCCGTAATATGTTCATTGACCTTACCGCAGTAATAAGAAACCAAAGCAGCGACTATAAAAAGTATAATAATACTGATGATGTTATATCCGCTTCATTCAGGTGGAATATAGCCAAACGACTTCAGGAATTCTAATGGGTACATTTCCCCAATAATGCTGATTTACATAACTAAAAAGCCGATTTAGGCATTTTTAACAATAATTAGGCCGTTTTTAAGTTTGCTTTTGTAGCTTTGCACGCTTATAAAAGTATTACAGCCTTTTTTGATGATTGATAATGGTATAGATAAGTCTCGAATTCCCAAGCACGTAGCTGTTATAATGGATGGCAACGGCCGTTGGGCGAAACAAAAGGGTAAGTCGAGGATATTTGGCCATAAAAATGGCGTTAGGGCTGTTAGAGATACCATTGAAATAGCCGCCGAAATAGGGGTTAAGTTCGTAACCTTGTATGCCTTTTCAACTGAAAACTGGAACCGCCCTAAAGATGAGGTAAGCAGCTTAATGGAACTATTGGTGTTTACCATCAATAAAGAGATTAAAACATTGATGGAGAACGATATTGCCCTTCAGGCCATTGGTGATTTGAAAAGTTTGCCCAAGAATTGTTACCGTGAACTTATGAAGGCTATTGAAAAAACATCGTCTAATAAACGGATGACCTTAGTGTTGGCACTAAGCTATAGTTCGAAATGGGAAATAATGAATGCTGTTAAGGAAATTGCGAAGCAGGTTGAATTAAAGAAAATGACCACGGAAGACATTACAGAGGAGAACTTTGCCAGCTATTTATGTACCACCAATATACCTGACCCTGAATTATTAATACGCACAAGTGGAGAGCATAGAATAAGCAACTTTTTGCTTTGGCAGATAGCGTATTCAGAACTATATTTTACTGAAAAACTTTGGCCCGATTTCAGAAAAGAGGATTTTATAACGGCCATTACCGACTTTCAAAAACGGGAAAGACGATTTGGAAAGACCAGCGAACAATTAAGCAACATGATGCAATAATGAAAAAAACTTCAATTAAAATATTCCTTTCCATCCATTGTTTTCAGCACGGCCCCTGCCCCACGCACCGCCTCTGATATAAGAAAGGCAGGTTTTAAATGCGGAGCATATAAAGCAGTCGGGTGAAATTGAATGAATTCCATATTCGTAATAGCGCCTTTGGCACGGTATACCATTGCTACTCCATCGCCCGTTGCTATAACAGGATTTGTAGTTGCACTATAAACATTACCTGTACCACCTGTTGCCATTAAGGTCGTTTTGGCAACAATGGTATCTATATCACCTGTTTTAATGTTCAGGGCATATATACCATAACAAGTAATATCTTTTGTTTCGTGCGTTACGGGTTTACCTAAATGGTGTTGTGTAATTATGTCGATTGCAAAATGGTGGTTGGCAATTTCAATATTAGGATGGCTGTGTATTTTAGCGAGCAGAGCTCGTTCTATTTCCTTACCCGTAATATCTTTATGATGAAGTATCCTATTCTCAGAGTGCCCGCCTTCACGCCCCAGGTCATATTCACCCGATGAGCTTTTATCGAAGTTAGTGCCCCACTCAATCAATTCCTTTATACGGTCGGTAGATTCATACACAACCATTCGTACCACTTCTTCATTACATAAACCATCTCCGCAAATAAGTGTGTCCTGCACATGCTTTTCATATGAATCGGGGCTATGCATTACTGCAGCTATACCACCTTGTGCATACTTCGTGTTAGACTCATCTTCATCGGCCTTGGTAATTATATACACCTTGCCATGATCAGCCACTTTAAGTGCATACGTAAGCCCTGCTATGCCAGAACCAACAACCAGAAAATCAACTTTCTTTTCCATAAGAAATAGCGGTCAGTCGTAAGTCAATAGTCATTAGGTTCGTTAGTGACAACTGTCGACTAACGACTTAAATAACTTTTATCAAATAGTAATTCTTCTTCCCCTTTTGGGCAAGTATGTATCGGTCGCGTATAAGGTTACTTGCATTAACGGTAGCACCTTCTTCTGCTTTTTCCTTGTTTATCTGCACACCACCACCGGCAAGCATTTTGCGTGCCTCACCCTTCGATGGAAATATATTTGTTTGAATAAGAAAATCAACAAGTGGAATACCTTTTTCAATTTCACTACGTGCAATACCAACCTGCGGCACACCATCAAACATCGCTTGTATATCATTATCGGAAAGCTTCAACAAACTATCTTTTGTTCCTTTCCCAAATAATATCTCAGAGCTTTCAAGGGCAAACTCATAATCCTTTTCACTGTGTACACGTATGGTAATATCTTTTGCCAAAGCCTTTTGTAATACACGTAAATGAGGCGCCGCATTATGTTCTGTTTCCAGTTTTTCTATCTCAGCCTTATCAAAAAGTGTAAATATCTTAATGTACTTCTTCGCCTCTTCATCCGCTACATTCAACCAAAACTGGTAGAACTGGTATGGGGTAGTTTTTTGTGCATCGAGCCACACATTACCGCTTTCGGTTTTGCCAAACTTGCCTCCGTCAGATTTAGTTATGAGCTGTGTGGTGAGTGCAAATGCTTCGCCTCCATCCTTACGGCGGATGAGTTCGGTACCTGTAACAATATTGCCCCACTGGTCGCTGCCACCTAATTGCAGTTTACAGTTCTTATGTTTCCACAGGTAGTAAAAATCGTAGCCCTGCACCAACTGGTAACTGAATTCAGTAAACGATATGCCTGTTTCCATACGGCTCTTTACTGAATCTTTGGCCATCATATAGTTTACTGAAATGTGTTTACCTACATCTCTTATAAAATCGAGAAAACTAAAGCCTTTGAACCAATCGTAGTTATTTACTATCTCGGCAGAGTTTGCACCGCTGTTAAAATCTAAAAACTTTTCCAATTGCTTTTTTACACAAGCCAGGTTATGATTCAGGGTTTCCTCATTCAGCAAATTCCTTTCAGCCGATTTACCCGATGGATCGCCAACCATTCCCGTAGCGCCGCCAACCAATGCAAATGGTTTATGACCTGCTTTTTGAAAATGTAACAAGGTCATTATCTGAGAAAGGCTACCAATGTGTAATGAATCAGCCGTTGGGTCAAAACCAATGTAGCCCGATACCATCTCTTTTTTCAATAACTCTTCAGTGCCGGGCATAATGTCGTGCAACATGCCTCTCCACTTTAATTCCTCTACAAAATCGGGTTTCATACCTTGGTTTATTATAAAGCGTCAAAATTAACCAAAAAGCCTGATCTTAATAAACCTGCGTATCACTATGGTTTAAGGCTTGGTTATACAGGTTTTTCTTCATCTCATCTATAAGCTCCATTTTACGCTTATTCAGTATGATCTTGGTAATGTTCTCCTTTTCAAATGATAACGGCGACATGCTGTTCTTTATCATATAACCCCTTATGCTCAGGAAATATTCGCTACCTGTATCTGCCATTTGAACAAATCGATTACCCGGGTTTTGCAAGAACATATCCTGGTTATAAGTCTGTATAGGTATCTCCTTCAGCACATCATCGAACATAAGCCAGGCATTATCGTTAAGGAAAAAGTTTTGTGCATACTGGTAACAATACTTAGCAAGTTTATCTCTATCCTTAGGGTTATCAGACAATATCAGTGCTTTGAGCTTATCTGTCCCGGGTGCTTTTTTCCCGACTTTCACGTACATTATCTTTACAATATCATTCTTTAGCTGAAAGTCCTTTTTATTATCATCATAGTATTTCTCTACTTCAGTCTCGTTTACGTTCGTGTCGAGCTTTTCGCGCACCAGCTCTTTTTCATATGCATAAATAACCAATGAGTTTTTATAATCCTCGATCTGGCGGGTAAGGTCCATTTGTTGCTGATCGAGGTTATTGGTAGCCTGATGCAACAATACCTGTTGCTCCATCCATTGCTGTATATATTCCTTTACCATTGCAACACTATCGGCATGCTTTGTGTTTTTGGGTACAAGGTCTTTTATGTCTGTTGGATATAGATACACATCATATACCCTGGCTATAGGAGTACCGGTAGGGCCTTTCTTTTTATTGAAATAATTACACGATACCAGCATTAACACTACTAAAAGTAAGCCAGTGTAATTCAGAATATCCCTTTTAGAGATGGGTGAAGCTTTGCTTCTTATTCCCATCTGTGCAATAATTGTACAAGGTCTAATAATAAAGCGGCTTTAGGGCTATCGGCTTGTGGCTTATATCCTTCTTTCACTTCTTCAATAAGTTTTTTAGCTACCTCAGGCCTCACTTCACCGGTCATATGTTCAATAACGGTTAGTGCTTCCATGGCCACTTCAAACTTCTCCTTGACTACAAGGGTAGCAAAAAAGGTAAGGAATGGTGTGCATTCTATATCTCCTTCCCAACATGCAGCAACAAGTTTTTGTTTATCACTGGTTGCTTCTGCAATGGCTCGTAGTAATAGCTCGACCGCCTTAGGTTCTTTTTTAATAAAATGCAATACACCGGCCCTTGATGGTTTATGTCTTTCATCACATAACAGTTCAGTTATCATCTCCACCTGGTCGGTCTTGGCGTTCTCTTCATCAACCTTACTTATGTAAACGGTATTGAATTGCTTCTGGTCAAAAAGTTTATCAACTAATATGTCTCTTTTTATTGCCATTTTACTCTTATTTAATATGACTGCAAATTTACTATTAATGCAAATGCAATTGTACCCATTGGGTAATATCTTCTCGCCAGATTAGCATAAACACCCCCGATACCGATACCATTGCCGCTAACATGGTTTTAAAGGTAAGTTTCTCCTTGTACAACACAAACGACATAGGCACCACCACTATAGGCACTAATGATATAATGGTTTGCACTACAGCTGCTTTACATAATGTAACGCTCCACATTACCAATACTATAGACAATATAAGACCCCAAATGGTTGCCAAGGTTACTTTACCAATAATATCCTGCCCGTTCCGGACAATCGTAATAACGTCATTCTTTAACCTGCCTCGTGAAATGGTAAACGCAAAGTAAACCACTGTTGCAGCAAATATCCGAATCCATGTAGCATGTAATGGCGACAATACGTAGCTAGTATCGTTAAATCCTTTTTTAGAAATAACTAAGTGAAAACCCTGGCACAAACCTGCAAGCACTCCAAATAGTATTCCCTTTCGGACCGTACCATGTTTTAATGCCGGTGGTGAATCCTTACCCGCTTTACCCCCCATTAAAAACCAAATTACCCCTACTATGCTCAGCAAAATTCCTATTATGCCTATAAAATTAATGCTCTCGTTCAGCAATAAAAAAGCGAACGACAAGGTAGCGATGGGTGCCAGGGTATTAAATATGCTTGATACCCTTGCGCCTAATATAGCCATGGCATAAAAACCGAAATAGTCACCAACCACAAGCCCCAATACACCCGAGGCCCCAACATATAAGTATTGTGCAAGGGAAGGGCCTGCAAAAAGGTCAGCAAATGAAAGTTTGCCAATAGTTATACATAGTACAGTAAGTACTATAAGGGCAACTACAAGCCTGTAATGATTCAGTGCAACAGAACCCCATTTACGGGCAGCATCTGTAAACGGAAAGTTCGATAATGCGCTGACGAACATGCCGAAAAAAGCAAGTAAATAACCAAGCGATGCACCATTCATATCGGGTACAAGTTTACGGTAAAGAAATGATTTGATAAAATAGTGTTATTTTCGGGCAATTAGATTGATTAGATGCGAAATTTGATTCTAGCTGCTTTATTTATAGCTACTACCTTCAATTGCATTGGACAAAGAGCAATTAAAGACACTACTATTGATAGCATTACGTATCATTATGCTTATTATAATAGCAACGGATCACTAAACGCTTTGAGCCAACAACAAAGTAAGAATAAGAAAGAGATTGGAGAATGGATTTATTTTAATGAGAAAGGGGAAGAATTATGGAGTGGCTGTTACAATAAGGAAGGGAAAAAAGAAGGCAAATGGTGGTATATGAAGAATGATATCACCATCTATAAAAATGGCAAAATAATTGGAAGAGGATCGGGGTGCAAAGGATGCCCTGCATTTTAATCCGCTAGAAGCAACATTATATGAATATTATTATAACAGGTGCAAGCAAGGGAATAGGCAATGAGCTGGCAAGGCAATTTGCCCAGAACATTAATAACAAAGTAGTAATTATAGCCCGCAACCGACTTAAGCTTGAGCAACTAAAACGCGAGTGCTTGTTTCAATACCCCGGTGCTAAAATTTACCCGCTTGTATTCGACCTTACCAATGGCGATTACAAGCGTGGCCTTATGCCCGAATTACTTTCTTCTATCAGTTCAGTAGATATACTTATAAATAATGCCGGTATACTTATCAATAAGCCATTTGAACAACTAACAAGAGAGGACGTTGATACAATGTACAGAACCAATGTAACCTCATCGTTTGAATTGATACAGGCCTTACTACCCTATATGGGCAAAGGGCAACACCCAACACATATTGTAAATATTAGCAGCATGGGTGGCTTCCAGGGTAGCGCAAAGTTTCCGGGCTTGAGCGCTTATAGCTCAAGTAAAGCAGCTGTTGCCAGCCTAACAGAATGCCTGGCTGAAGAATTTAAAGGACAACATATTTCTGTAAATTGTTTATGTATTGGTGCCGTACAAACTGAAATGTTTGCACAGGCCTTTCCCGGCGAAAAAGCCAATATGCAACCGGCACAAATGGCTGCCTATATAAAAGACTTTGCATTAACAGGGTGGAATTATTTTAACGGGAAAGTATTG
>Ga0206876_1268_pt1 | contig 10381 bp, 14 predicted proteins | sample Alteio_BWOrgCont_10_FD_152619 | JGI IMG/M metagenome (GOLD analysis project Ga0206876, IMG submission 152619) | Enriched cells from forest soil in Barre Woods Harvard Forest LTER site, Petersham, Massachusetts, United States -... | ecosystem: Environmental > Terrestrial > Soil > Temperate forest >...
TCAAAGGTCACGGTTGCCTCCTTAAGCTGGAGGCTGGACCGATTTTTCCGTGAACGACGGCGTTCGGGCGATCCGAACCGGCCTGCTTGTTTTGAATAATCGCCGCCACTTCGCGCGCCGCAACGTCCGGCGGAAAGCTCCGGTTGTGCAGCCGCCACGCCCGCACCGCGACATCAAAAGCCCTATCTTTGTCGTGTGCATATCGCAGGGCGATGGTGTAGGCGTCGAGCACCACGCGCGTGCAATTGCTCGCCGCGAGCTTCACATCTGGAAAGGCCTCAAGGCCGCCGAGCCTGCTACTACGTGCCATCGGTCTCCGGGCTCCAAAACCAGGAGTCAAATGAACCGAGGCGGAAAAAGCTGTGCGAAATCGTACAACCAAGCCCGCGATATTTATAAATATTTGTAAATTAAAACATGCGGTTGAGCCGCTCGTGATCCGCTCGGTGGCATTCACACGCAAGCGCCCGCAGACCTTCCAGATCGCTAATCGTGAGGGACCGCTGCCGATAGCTGATGAGGCCGGAGCGTTGCAGTTCGCCCGCCGTCGTGGTCACACCGGCGCGCCGTACGCCGAGCATTGAGGCTAGAAACTCGTGGGTCATCGGCATCGTTTCTGTCCCGACGCGATCGTAGGCCATGAGCAGCCAGCGGGCGCAGCGCTGCTCGATCGAGTGCAAACGGTTACAGGCGGCGGTCTGAGCACTGAGCGCGAAAAGATTGCCCGCCGCCCGATGCATTATCCTGCGCACCGCTGCGCTTTCGTCAAAAGCGGTCTGGCACCGAGCAAGGGGCATCCGCAGCGCCGTACCCGGAATTTGCACAATGACGTGCGACGCTAGCCCTTCGGGATCGAGCAAGGCGGCGATGCCGATCATTCCCTCGATCCCCGTCATGCCCACTTCAATCGTGGAACCGTCGGACATGATCGTGAGGATCGAGCTCACGCCGCTTTCGATGAAATAGACATGGTCGACCGGTTGCGCCGCATCTTGAATGACCTGTCTCAAACCCAAATCAATCGGCTCTAACGTTGAGAAGAACCGGGCGAAATCGTCGGGCGAGATCGCGGCCAGCAGCCGATTTTTTCCGGTATAGATAGAGGGCATCACTGCTCCCGTTCGTCATGAGCGGGAGCACACGCCTCTCTCAGCTGCGCCGATGCTAAAAGCATAGGCGGCGCAATAGTGGACATTATCACACCCCACCGAGGAATCGAGTGTGGAAAGCGTACTATTTCCGGGAGATGGCTTCTCGCGCGCGATGGCGCTTTTCCGTTTGGCCAGGCATCACGGGTTCCACGCCTCGGATGATTTCCGATCGTTCGGCCGCGACATTGTTGATTTCGGCCTGAAGCCGATACACGCGGTCGAGGTCACCGCACGAGAGCGCCTCGTCCCGCTTGGCATAGAGGTCGAGAAGCTTGTCTCCGATATCGGCGATCAGCGCGCGTTCTTCGGCAATACGCATCGCGGCCTCCTTTATTTAATTCTGAAACATCGATAAGATCAAACTTGTTCTATATCCTACAAGTATAAAGTTATAACAAGCCGAGAACCGTGCATCGGTAGGGTGGCGCAAAGGCTTAGGCTTTTAAAAACGCGAAAAATTCGGGGTGAGCCCCGCCTATTATGTTCGATAGCGGACGGTAATGATGAATTATTGGATTTTTCTGTTATTTAATGAGGAGCATCGACGCTGGGTGCAACTATAGCGACGCATGTTTGCATAGATGCGCCGATCAACGGTATTTCCGACCGCGCGACCAGTAAAACGACCGTACGTCTTTCCGCTGTCGACCAGGCCCGCTGGTTTTCCAGAAGTCCCGTTATCAGCCACAGCACCGCGGTGGCTGGGTTTTACCTTGCCGTCGTCGGCTCAAGCGAACATCCGCCGCGGCGAGCACGAATTCTTCTTCGAGCGCATCGTAGGCTTTTACATATTCCGGGTCCTTGTGCCATTCGGCAAAGGACTCCTCGGCCGGGATCATCGTAGCGCGAGCGCCTCACGCGCCTCGCGCGGCCGATTGGCGATTACCTGCAGATAGGCTGCCGCCGGCGCGTCAGGCTGGCGGCGTCCCTGCTCCCAATTCTTGAGCGTCGCCAGCGGGATGCAATAAACCCGCGCGAATTCATGCTGCGACATGTGCAGCCGGCGACGGATCGCGCGCACGTCGGGCACCTCGACCACATGAACACGTACCGGCTGCCGCTTGCCTTCAGCGAGCTCGCAAGCCTCGGTCATGCTCTCGATCAGCTCCTTGCTAAACCTGTTCATCGTCCTTCCCTCCTCGCGGGCGCGGTCGCTTGTTTGATCCTGGCCGCGGCCGCTTGTACCGCTCGCTTGGCCTCGGGAGACAAATCCTCGCGCCGGGCCTTGGCGTAGATCATCAGCAGATAAATCGGGGCATCACTGTGATGATAGAAATAGATCACCCGTACACCGCCACGCTTCCCGCTCCCCTGCCGTCGCCACCTCACTTTGCGGACGCCGCCCGTTGCCGGGATCAGGTCGCCCGCCTCGGGGTTTCGCGCGATGAAATCGACGAAGGCCCCGCGCTCCTCGTCGCTCCAAACCTCGGCGGCCTGGCGCATAAAGACCGCCGTCTCGGCGACGGTTATGGGCCTCGTCCGCATCGCCGCTAATATACGCCAATGGCGCCTATTTTACAAGTTGCAACGGTTTATGATGGCCACTCAGGATGTTACCGCCGCCAGTGTCCGACCCTGCCCGGAGGACGGGCTCACTTCCTCTCGCGATGTCCGCGTCCCGACGCGAGCCCGTACAGCTCGGGCGTACTCGGTGGTTGTGATTAAAAGCGATTCGTTCACGGAGACCGTTTAGCGAACAGGAACTCGACTAACACAAGATATTGTGTTGAGAACAACGCGAATAACGAAGCACGAACTGCGCACAATTATTTGGTAGATACCTTAAAGCCGTTTCCAGAATGGGTGTTATCGGCGGAGCCACACGAGGCAGGAATTATGCTATACTCGCCTGCCATGGACGATATCGACCTCAAAGAACGGCAGCGGATCACGGCGGCGGAAATGGCCCGCCGGCAGAAGCATGTGCACCGTGCCGACGCCGCCAATCGTCTCCAGGGGGCGACGCGGAGCCCGGCGAGCGAAGCGATCTTCGCGGCGTATATCCGAGGTGAGATCGGCGTCATGGAAATCATCCCCCGACTCAAGGCGTTGCATCGGCCTCGGTAGACCGTGCCCGGCTATACCTATCCCGGCACGACGACTCTCAAAAACAAGCTTGGTGCGACCACGCAGGACGAGCTTCAAGAGGTTGAAGCGGATTACGTGGCCGGCCGGTACGCCGAACTTCAGGCGGGCTATGGTCCGGCGCTGCAATTCGATATCGAGCACCTGAAAGCTCTGCACCGCCATCTCTTTCAGGATGTCTATGAATGGGCCGGCCGCACCCGCGATGAAGAGGTGCGGCTGCGTGACGGCTCGGTCGCGACCGAGCCTGGCTTAAAGAGGGAAGATAGCCGCGAGTTTAGCCGTGGGGCGGACATCGCCGACGCCCTGGCGGGGATCGCAAGCAAGCTGCAGGCTGACAATTATCTCGGCGGGTTGCCGCAGGATGAATTCGCGGTGCGAGCGGCTGCGCTTCTCGCCGACTTGAACAGTGTACATCCCTTCCGCGAGGGTAACGGGCGCACCCAGCAGGCCTTTGTCGAGCAGCTCGCCCAGGCCGCTGGGCATGACCTCGATTTCACGGTGATTTCCAAGGAACGCATGATCGTTGCGAGCATTGCCGCGCATGAACAAAACGACCGCGCCCCGATGCAGCGATTGTTTGCCGACGCGATTGATCCGGCCCGCCGAGAGGCGTTACGCGCCGCGATCGACTCGCTCGATCGTCAACAATTTCCGTGGAACGAGCGCTATATCGCGACTGTCGAACCGGGTCGACGTGACGATGGGCGGCATCAGCTCCAGTGGCGCGCATTTTATGGCGCGCACCGAAGCCCAAATCTTGATCGGTAGCGTCGCCGACCTGCCAGAGCCGCGGCCCGAGCGCGGGGCCACGTTCACACTCGAACCCACGCACGACATCACCGGCGTACTTCAAAGCGAGGAACAGGCAAAACGCCAGGCGACGATTATCGAAAACGATCGCCGGCGCGGCTGGGACGCCGACCGGACCACACTTCGCGAAGAGCGGCATGACCCTGAGCAGACAAACGAGAACCCGCAGCTACGCGAGCCCGACGAGGCGCAAAAGCCGCTTTATGACCGCTGGACCGGCAAGCGGCTTGACGATGAAGGCCGAGCGCAGGGGCATCATCACAGCCACGGCCGAGGCCGATCGCGCTGACAGCGCCGGGCCATCTGGCCCCCAGCGCGCGCCATCAGGCGAATTTACCAGAATGGGGCTTATGCGCTACCCGGGGCAACACCATCCATCGGCACTAAATATTTCCAAGCGCCGCGCGCAAGGTATTCGCGAACTGGGGTACTTGCTGGTAGGATCATATATCCTGTTCTTAAATCGCCGAGAAGTAGGGAGTCAGAACGAGCACTAAATCGCCAACGAAGTGCGATTAGGACACACAGAGCAGAGTCCAATTTATCTTGGTCGGCTTTCGAGGAGCGCTCAATTGTGGCGCAATCACGACACCAATTCGCCAATTCTTCGCACTTAAACTTATCAGCCTCTTGCGCGGCGGCTTCTGCTACACGGGACCAGTCGGTCGCACGAAAGGTTTTGCGGCGACCGGGATTATATCGGGGACCATTCAGCCGCCCAAAAAACTCGTCACTAAGTGACGCGAGGGCTAGAGCAGGGAAAACCTCCATTAAATAAAGCCCATGGGTCGCGAGCCGAGCCTCTTCGGGATTTTCGACGGCTCCTAATTCCGTAAGGAACCGCCAGATTGGCGAGGCGCAGCAAAACATTCCCAGTCTTCCAGTATTGGAAGGCTGCACACCTCCGCCGAGCCAACTAATCAGGGACGCGGCGGCGCGCTCCACAGGTCGCATGCCCGTCGCATTTGGGACGATGGTCGGTTGATCCAGAGCTAGGAGCGTGCAACCGTCGTCCGAGGATTCAGCCCGAATGAAGGCGTGGGCCTGCGCAAAAGAGACCAATCGTGGCGCTTTAAATTGCATCGGGCGGCCGTTCTCGAAGCAGACAGCGCAAATAGCCCCCGGAGCCTTCGGATTATCAGTCCATGCCGAATCAAAACCGATGTACGCGTCCATATAAGGCCGCCCCCTTGCGCCCCATATCTTAGCAGCCTTTGGTTCGCACCGACTGTCGGATGCATATTCTCTACGTGATAATCCGGTTTATCGCGAAGCCGGAGATTACGGGCGGCGACGATTGCCTCTCGTGCCTCCCGCCGCTCCGCCGCTTCGGGGCTTGCCGCAGCAGTCTTGGCACGCTGCAGCTGCGCTTGCCTCGCTTCCTGCGCAGCACGACTCCGGTCGGCTAGGGTTGCGACCGCAGACTTGGCCATCTGGCTTTTCAGCCTCACACAAGTTCGTTGAGCCGAACCCTGTAGATTCGGTCGGCGAGCACGATCTCGACATGTTCACCGTCGCCGACGTCGCGGCGGAAAGTGCCGCCGCGTCCCTTCCACTGCACCACATCGTCAGGTTTCCAACTTGGCGGAGCGCGCGTCGGGCTCTGAGCGGCCCGGCGCGAGTTTCGCTGGCTCGCTTTGCGCGGTTCACCTCCTGGCAATCTCGCTCGTCCTGACAACTTCTCCGCTCCCGCCGGCGCGTACCTCTGTGACTCTCCGGGTATGCCAAAGGTCTCGGACTGTTAGGAGCGAGTTTTTTGCGACGCTGCTCATCTCCGCGAAGGGACCGTTATTGACGCCTGCAGTTCTGCACCGACAAAGGGCAATTTGGTCAATCCGTTAAGATTGGTGCGATCCGTGCCTCTAAACGGGGTGCTCGACCAGCAGGTTTGTCGGAAAGCACGAGCTGAAAAACGACCATCACTGCGTTAGCTGCAACTGCGTAATTCGCTCCCTCATTACTCAATTGTAACTTCGCTGTATGCCTGCCGTAATGAGCGTCCTATCTCCGGTGCGTTGAAGCTACCTGGTGGCGAAAAATGATCACCAGGCCCACAATAGCGGAGCGACGCCATGCCCTACCTAATGAAAACCTCTATTCCTGCGCTGGCCTTCGGCCTTTTAGGAGCGACCTTTTCTATTTCTACGGCATCGGCCGATAACTCTCAGCCGCACACGCCGCCGCCTCCATCAAATGGTTCGCAAATACCCTCCGGGACAGCTTACCATCCCGTTTATACCGGCACGTCAGGGAGCAGTGCCGGCGTCATCGTGACCACAACTCCCGGCACCCCCGCGTCCAACGGCGACACCGCATACGGGGTCGGCTTTTCCGTTCCATTGCCAGGCAACTAAGGTCAGCACACCGCCCAATCTTCTTATGAGATCGGGCGGGCCACCTCCACATCTTGTGTGCCATGCACCCGGAGGCTCCTAGGTAAACAACCGAGGAGCGGAGAAATCAGATGAGCAACAATGCCTATAATTTTCTGAAGCGCGCCGCGTTCATGATGGGTCTCGTGACCATTAGCGCATCGTTCGCGGCCTCACCCGCGATGGCAGGAAAAACCGAAATAATCGCTCAAGGGAAAACCGCGATAATTGTTGCCAGGCCCAGCTCGACGACTATCCAGCATCCGGATGGGTCCAAGGAAGTTGTGTATCCGAATGGCCGTCACGAGTTTTACAATTTCGACGGCTCTCCCAGAGGTATTAATCGCACTGTGGGTATCTACGAGGGTAATATGACTACCACGTACTGGGGTCCTAATAGTTATGGCCCCGCTCAGTAATCTCGCCACGGTGACGACTGGCCGACACTAACCCTCGCGATCTTGCCGGATAGGACGGCCATTCTATCCGGCAAAATGCTCCTCCGGCTCGTAGTTTTACATGTGATAATGTCCTTATCACCCTATTTGAGAATTGCGTGCAAAACCAGATGATTATTGCTTGGGCAATACGCACCAGTTATCGGTGTTACCCAATTACTCTCGTTGGGCATTATTGAATATGGCGTGCCGTCAGTACATGCTTGATCAAAAGTTGGGGCCCACCGCCCCTCCAAATTTGTACCGCTCCGACTAAGAGTATTGTAATCCACATAACCTGGAGACCTCCAATAACCTCGCGGTATTGGGCGGTTTGTGATTCGATACGCGCATTCGCGACGGGGGTGGCGGATGCGAGGGCAGCCTGGATTTTTCGATGTCGAGGAGCGGCTGAAAGAACTTTCGGCCAAGGGCGACGAGTTGGAACGGCTGAAAGCGGTGGTGGATTTTGAGCTGTTCCGTGCCGATCTCGAACGGGCGGTGCCTCGCTCGGATCGCGCTAAGGGCGGCCGGCCGGCGTTTGATCACGTGCTGATGTTTCGGGTGCTGATCCTTCAAACCAGCCACAGCCTGTCGGACGAGCGTACCGAATATCTGATCAAGGATCGCCTGTCGTTCATGCGCTTTCTCGGGCTGGGCCTGGCCGACACGGTGCCGGACGCCAACACGATCTGGACTTTCCGGGAGGCACTGACGCGGGCCCGGCTCGGTGGCAAACCGGCGATCGAAGTCCTATTTGCGCGGTTTGAGACGGCGCTGTCGGCGGCCGGGTTCCTGGCCAAAGGCGGGCAGATCATCGATGCGACGATCGTCGCCGCGCCCAAGCAGCACAACACCGACGGCGAGAAACGCGACATCAAGGAGGGCCGCATTCCGACCGAATGGGCGAACAAGCCCGCCAAGCTGCGCCAGAAGGACCGCGACGCGCGCTGGACGGTCAAATACACCAAGGCCAAGCCGAGCGCCGACGGCATGCCCCGCGTCGATCTTGCGATCCCGGCTTTCGGCTATAAGAACCACATCGGGATCGACCGCTGGCACGGTCTGATCCGCACCTGGACCACGACCGACGCGTCCCGCCACGACGGCGCGGTATTGCCCGAGTTGATCGACAGGAACAACACCGCCAGCGAAGTCTGGGCAGACACCGCCTATCGCTCACAGGCCAACGAGAAGTATCTCGCCGACCCTCTCTTGCGTTCGCAGATCCATCGCAAGAAGCCAAAGGGCAAGCCGATGCCGCGGCGCATCGCTCGCGCCAACAATCGAAAGTCCAAGGTGCGTGCCGCGGTCGAGCATGTGTTTGCCCGCCAGAAGGGTCCGATGGGGTTGTTCATCCGCACCATTGGCATCGCCCGTGCGACCACCAAGATCGGCTTGGCCAATATCCTCTACAACATGAAGCGAGTACGTTGGCTCACTGCCCAGACCGCGCCAATCTGACCAAAAGAACCCGATTGCGCATCAGTCATCAGACCCAGGCGCTCCCTGTAGAGCGTGACCTCGCCACTCGTCACCGAAAACCCGATCAGCGCCCGCCAAAGACACAGTTATTGGAGGTCTCCACCTTCTTTGTACGGCCACGGCGGTGCCGTAGTCCCCGCGGAAGGAATTTTTGACATTAAATTTTGTAACTCCGCATTAACGGATTGCAATTGCTTTTCGACAGACTGCGCTACTCTATGCGATTGAGGCTCAGCGCCAGCATTTTTTTCAGCCGGACTTCCGCTGGAACAGGGAAGTGGACAATTTCCTGGGTTTAAAGTGCAATCACCGGAAAAAGCTCCTGTCGCCACACAATATTCAGAGCATATTAGGCCGGCACCGAATGGTTTACACGTGCTTGGTAAATAACAATACCGATCACCCTGACAAAGATATTGCGCCCTCGCGTAATTTCGGTAGAAAACACCCCACTATACTTGCCAATAACAGCACGAAGGTGACATTTATGCTTGCCGGAGGTGGCTTTTGTGTCGGAGGGCTATGCATTCGAGTTCCTCCTGTTCAATATGTGGCGAAAAAGCTCGCCGCCTTCTCCGGGTTGTATCCACGCCGGTCGTAAAGTTTAGTCGTGCTCGGCTCACGATGGCCAGCGGCTTTTTGTACATCCTCAAGTTGGGCACCGTTGTCGAGCGCCGTCGTGATGAAGGTGGTCACGCTTCCTGGTCAAGATGGTGGCCGCCGGAGTGCCGGACAAGTTAAGTTGATCCATATAGATTGAGCGGTGAAGTTTAATCACCCACGTATCTATGGATGCATCCATGGCAACAGTTGCTGAGTGGTATAAATTTTCGGGCGTTCTCCGAGCGACGGTTGTCGCTATGCTCCATGCAGTCGAATACCCGACAAAGCTTGCTTAGTCCGTATGTTTTTACCGTCTATAAAACGCGCGCGCGTGAGGAGCATTTCGCGGTAGGGCCAAGCGCCAACATGTTGGTCAGACACAACACCGCTTGGGTCTCGCACAACACCAGGGCTCACGCCAAGCCGCCCGGAACGCGCTTGGGGCTGGAAAAACGCTTCTTGTAGGCGGTTCGCGATCCCAAAAATGACGATTTAATCGGGGTTTGCGGTCGTTTTTTGGAGCATTCAACCAAAGCGACCCGAGCCTCACGTCGGTCTCAGATTGAGGCTGATTGTATCGATGTCTTTCGTTGCGACCGGCCCAGGTATGCGTATCGGCGGATCAATGTTGGCCGCGGAAAAAATGTTCGGAGCTATTCTGAAGAAGCCCTGCGCCCCGCGGTAAGCCATGGGCCGCTGAAGCTTTCGGAAATCGTTAGCTCGCCATGCGTAGCGGCCCTCGGAAAAGTCACCGCACAAGCTGTCGTCCTCGGTGAACGCGACGTCACCGACCAACGAGCGGGTCGGCACGCAGTCGACTAAATGAACGAGGCCGACCAGGGCGCCTCTGGGAAGATCCGTAGCCCAGTTAGGCCCGAATTCGGCGATCAGGAGCCGGCACAGCGGATCGCCTGATGATGGAGCTTCGTCAAAACGCTTCCCAGCATGGACGATCAGCCACCCACGGTAAGAAGTCCGCCAGTGTCGTGTCTCGTGTACTTTACGGCCGCTGACCCAAAGAGACGCCCACGGCTGCCATAACGAAATCGCCAACATGCCTTAGCGTTTCACGCTGGTCGAGCCGACTGTCAAACGGCATGCAATTGGGACCCCGGATCGGCATCTAAAAGGGGCTCTGACTCACTTTCGGTGCAGATAGGCTAGATTTGGTAGGCATAGCATTGGGGGATGCTTGCCATGGTGTATCGGGGCTTTCAGTCGTTGTCGCCAGCGGGTCTGCTGATCAAGGATATTGCCATCGAACCGGATCGCGTTGTCGTCATCGCTCGATGTCGCGGTAATGCCGGCAAGTGCCCCGATTGCGGGCAGGCGTCGGACCGTCTGCACAGCCGCTACGAACGCCGGCTTCTGGATCTGCCTTCGCAAGGTCGTGCCGTTCAAATTCGGATCGCGGTTCGCCGAGGACGACAGCTTG
>Ga0206876_1298_pt1 | contig 10367 bp, 9 predicted proteins | sample Alteio_BWOrgCont_10_FD_152619 | JGI IMG/M metagenome (GOLD analysis project Ga0206876, IMG submission 152619) | Enriched cells from forest soil in Barre Woods Harvard Forest LTER site, Petersham, Massachusetts, United States -... | ecosystem: Environmental > Terrestrial > Soil > Temperate forest > O...
GTGACCGCCAAGTCCCGATTCGGTGAATTTGTCAAGGTAACGCTTGTTCCACGATCCGGGCATCCCAGCCGACTCAATAGGACAGCGAGCCATGCAAATCTGGACGCCTCGTTTCAATCGGTTGCTCCATTCCGTATACCAACAAAGCAACTCTCGTTCGTCGGCGGATACGCAGTGAGACGGTGTCCCAACGCCCTGAGCCAACCATGCTTCGGGTGAACCGCCCTCGGTCTCCCAACCACGAGGAAGTTTCGGCTTATCGGCGGTAATCGCTGGTCCCAGTTTTTTCACGGTCTTGCCGTCGTCCGAGATTTCAACAGCAGCAATGGTGCCATACATGCCTTGTGCCGCCGTCAGTTTAATCATGCCGAGTTCTTCTTTGTCTTCCGCGTGGTAGAGACAAATCCATCTCTTGTTTTGAACGTCGTGATAGACTGACGAAATGCCAGCGTAGTTGTTGTCGATTGATCCTTTCGGGCCGGGAGAAATGATTTTGCTCATAGGCTTCGCTGATCCCAATGAGCTTCCCTGCATCAGAAAAGTCGAATCCGCCGACACCAAAGTGAATGTCAATGGCTTCTGCTGGACGATGCAAATCGGTTCGTCGGGGAAATGTGTCAGGCCGGATGATCCGCTTTTCAGCAGCACTTCGTGCTTACCCATACTGACGGTGACTTCTGCCGCCCGCCTATGATCGGGAAAGATGTCCTCTCCGTTTGCAGGCATGTCGGCACGACAAATCGTGAAACACACCGACGCCACTGTTAGCGTCAGCGTGTTCCAGACACGTTCCCGTTGTCGCCGCAATGCACACGTACTACCACGGAAGATCGGCATTCTCAATGTTGGTACTCCCGTCATACAGCCTCAACGAACCGTCTCTCGTTGAAATCGCCTTGAAGACATTCAAGTTAATGGTTTTGGAAATCGTCTTTGTTGCCCCATCGACGAGTGCGAAATTTGCGAGTGATCCAGAATGATTGCTTCCAAAACTGAAATACTGAAGAAGGTAATTGCTGGGTTAAGGCGTGAAGATGTATCCGACCAGATCTGGAGGCGGATCGACCACGGTACTCCAATACGCATCCCAGACATCTGGATGCGATTGATCATCCCACACTCGGACACAACAACTATTCGAATCGGACCAGTATCCGAAAAGCGATTCACCCAAAAGGAGGGTATTGGAAGTTCCGTCTTTGACATCAGCCATTTTTACCGCACTGTTGCGATACAACATGCCGTTCGGATTTCGTGGAACGTTGGGATTTGTTGCATTTGGATTGGGATTTGTCGCAGGGTTATTGTCATAAGCCCCCATGCACCCTCGGTACGTTGAATACGCCCATTGATTGTTGTAGCTGACCGAATTCACCGAATACGAACCCGGCCTCTTGCTTGGGAGGCTGGCTATGCTCGGACACACGTAGGACGAGAGATTCGTGGCAATGTATTGTTCATTTGGTGTCAGAATTGGAGGTTGGCGTGAAAAGGCATTGAACTTCCAAGCGGCAAAGTCCAACTGCACGGTGCCAGCATCCATCTGCGGCAAAATGAACGCGTGCCAACCCCAATCTCTTGTGATCACCCATTGGGAAATGGTCTGTGGCGTCAAAACGCCGTTGACGCGGATTTGCGTGTAATACGATTCGGGCAAGGTTGCATTCTGATCGAAGCCATTATTTCCAGTGATAAATCCGGGCGGAAACGTGCGGAATGCACTTTCGTAATTGTGCATCGCCAAGGCAATTTGTTTCAGGTTGTTCAAACATTGCGTTCGACGCCCCGCCTCTCGTGCCTGTTGAACGGCAGGAAGTAAGAGTGCTGCAAGCATCGCGATGATCGCAATGACGACGAGCAACTCAATCAGCGTGAATCCATGACGCTTGCGTCGAGAATTTAACTTCTTCCTTTGCATTGGTGTTCTCCCATGATCCAGAAAATGGCTCGTCCGGCAAATTGGATACCCAACTCCCGATGGACTTGCGTCCCGGAATTAATTCGAGTCGGGATAAAGGCGAGTAGGTGACATCGGGATCAACTCACGGCGTTTCTACATCTGGGATTCGATGTTCAACCTGATTATTCGGACCAGTCTTGTGAGCAGTGAAAGACACATTTGTCCTTCCTATCAATCAGATCAAACATCGTGATTCGTACAACACCATGTCCTTTTTCAAGTTGAAACTCAGTTCGCATTCGAACATTTCCTTTTTGTTGTCGAAGCTCAATTACAGCCCTCCTTATTTTGTAAGGGCCATTAACTCCACTTCCGTCGATGTCTTGAAACCCGACGAACCTGAATCGTTCATTTTTCTCTTTGTCATTTCCTTCCCATTCATCACCGGGTTTTGCTCCGACCTTAACCCGCAATGCCGGTCCCATTCCACGACCATCGCAGTCAATGAAGTCTCGATTCACTCGAATCTTGATTGTGTACTTTTGCTTCGTTGAAACTGGTTTCCCCGTAGTATCTTTTGAGCGAGGAAAGAATTCAGTTGATTCACCTTCAATTAGTCTGTCGGATTTCGCAACTTCGAGAAGAGTTGTTTCACTGAGGGACTGAAAAAGCATCTTCGAAGTGAACTTGGTTTTTAACCCCGGAGTCAACAGCAAATAATCTGCGGTCAATTTATCGGATTCCGATGAGTTCGTTTTGTTCGTTGCTGACTTCGATCCGCTACTTTTCTCGCTTGATAAAGCATCATTAAAAAGAGACGAGGTGGCGGGCATGTTCATCAAGAGTTCGCTTCGCAACGGCTTCATATCGCCGGGTGTGCCAGATCGCACAATAGTAATCATGATGCCAACACCTTGTCCGTAGACGAATGTAGTCACCTTTTGGCGAGAACTCTTGGCGTCCGGTGCGTTGGTCCGGTCTACGACCGCACAGCGAATAACTTTTCCTTCGAGTTCCAAGTCTGAAAATGGACGCACTTCATACTGATGCCCTTGCTTGCTTTTCCATGTATCGCCGACCTTGGCCCCTATTTTGAACTGTTGCTCATAAACGAAAGAACCTGACTTGTCGTTTTTGTTCCCGATCTCAATAAAACCATTTTGCTTGCGGTAGCGTTCCTCGATTATTGCGGGTGTCGATTGTGAATCGTTCCGTAAATGCCATTCCTTGCGGAGAGTTCGGATGACTCCGTCTTTTTCGTGGATGATTTCGTGATAAAACTTGAGTTCCGAACCATCAATGAAATTCAATGTTTCGACAGACTCTCGCTTAGATCCCGGCACGAATGGATAGAAATCCTCTGAAAGAGTATCGCGTTGATTCGCAGTTGCCGTTGGAAGAGGCCGCTCGGGTGAAACAGATGGGTTCGAAAGTGATTGCGAATTCCGTTTCTCTATTTGCTTTCGAGCCTTATCGGAAGTCATGGAAGGAACTACGTGATCATTATCCGCCTTTTGTAATAGCTCCTGAACTGACGAATCATTTCCTGATTCAGCATCAAAGTCGATGACCCGACCCATGATAAGGGACCGATCGCTTTCAGGAATTACGTGCAAATGACCGTTGACTACGGTGCGGTATTTCGCGATTGCTCCCGCTTTGTCGCCAGAATCCCACAGTAATTTCGCAGCAGCCATTTCATCTCTCACCTTCGCTGCTTGATGCTGTTCCACAACAATTCCGACAGCCATCAACCCCACAAATCCGCCAATCCAAATTGCTTTGCAACGAAATGAAAGACGTGGATTTTTCCAAACGAGCCAGAGGCCGACTGGAAAACAGCCAATCGATAGCAGGATCGCAACCGGTACTCGTTGCCAAAACGGAATCGAATCTAATGGGGACGAATGTTTGATCTTGTCATCGAGTTCAGTAACCTCGTCGAGTACAGACCTAATCGCAGAAATCTTTTCTGCTGAACCAGCAGAACTTCCATGTATTTCGAAAGCCTTCTTGCCAAGTTCACGGACGAGGGAATCACGCTTCACCGTCAATGTTGAGGCTTTACGTTGTGCGTTCAGGTTTGCGGCACTGGATTGCAACCTACCCTTGAGATCGGTTGCTGGTGGTTGGTCGATCGGGCTTTTCTTCAACGTATTGATTTCGTTGTTTGTCGAGATGATACGCTTAAATAGGTCGGCAAATTCATGCTGGAATCGCCTGTTTTTAAGGATTTCCTTGCCTAATTCATAATACGCTCTCGAAAGCGTCGTCGAATCGACCTGTGTCTTCGGTGTGTGGGCAACGGTGAAGTCCTTGCCTTGTTTTGCCGATCCCGCAAAGTCGTCTATTTCTGATTTCAATGTGTGGGGTGCGGAGGAGGTTAAGGTCGCGGAGACATTGTGTTCCGCTGCGGTGTCGTCTTTCTTGGCAAGTTTCTTGTGAGCCTCTTTCACAGAAGCTGAGATATTGCTTGCGATTTCTTTGGTCCGATCCTTAATCGATTGGCGGTTGTCATAAACGTGGAGAGCGAGTGCTCTCACGCTATTTAAGATTCGCGATGCCCATGTCTTGAGGAACGTGCCCGTTGTGACAAAGAATTTCTTGATGCCTTCCCGGTTGGCGTAAAGAAATGCAACGAGCATGGCAAAACCAGCAGCAGCTTCCGCTGCATCAGCCTTAAATTGGGATCGCCATTTTTCTTTGCATTCTTCGCACTCGTTAGCTCCAACGTCGTACCGGCGAACCGCCGATATCTGAAAGTTTCGGCCACACTTGCCACACGTTTGCCAGACGTACATTGGACACTCCTAGCACGGATTTCACCGGCACCTTAAATAGTCCACATGGCCCACAAGACGGCCAATCCGAAGAAAAGAAGAATGCCCCCGCAGATGAGAATCATTGGCAACCACGAAAGCAAAGCGACGATCTGTTGCGTGCGGTATGAACAGTTTTGGAGAACGATTGTTGCAATGACTCCGATGACAACCGTCAGAATCATGGCTTTGAAGAAGTGAACGCCGAGCAGACAGAACAAAATGCCGCCAAGCGTGAATCCAATTCCGCCGCCCCCAACGACATAAGGTGGGCTATTGAAAAAGGCTTCCATTCTGGGTTTGCAAATCATCGAACACTGCCCGATTGGATTCGGAAGTCCTTCATTAAGTGGCATTGCGACTGCCGAGTAAAAAACGTGCCAAAGTTTTCACAGAAATGCCTGAATGATCGCGAAGTCTGATCAACAAGCGGCTCAAAACGACCAGCAGAAGAAGGTGAGGTCGGAGCCGGACAAAAGAAAAAGGGAGCGTCCGCACCACGACCGCTCCCATCACCCCAACCACGGGGCCAAAGAAACAGCACATAGCCGACGCCCCCCGTTCGCACGGGGAGCCTCGTCATGCACTGCCTCCTTTGAATTCATGAACCCTTGTGGGTTCAAGGTGGTTGATTGATGGGAAGCAGAACCGACTTAACTCGTCGTTCGTATTGTCAATGTGGCTGGGTCGCCACCTTTTGATCCCGTCAAATCTCCTTGAGTATCAATCACTTGGCTCAGATGTTGAGCCATCGCTACATCGTGTTCCGATCAACGATCCTTGTCAATTGAGCGTCATTTGTGTTTGCTGAGTGATGGTAGGCCAAGTCTCCTGAAATTTGTGGCCCGTTTTTCTTCGGTCTCTCGCAATGCTCTTTGAGGCGGGACTGTACGTGCCTTCCCGGATAAACTCTGCAAATCCAAAATTTGCACTGAACCGGGAAACGCCATGTCCCTTGGCACCGACACCGAACTCCAAAACCTGATCGACGTGGCCCTGAAGGGCGACTCGTCGGCTCAAACCGCACTACTAGATCACGCCTGCGACCGGTTGCTACGGCTGACGAGGAAGATGTTTCATGGGTATCCGAATCTCCGACGATGGGAACAGACCGATGACATTTTCCAGAACGCTATGGTTCGCCTTCATCGAGCACTGGCAAATGTCCGTGTCGAATCCGTCCGACATTTCTTCAATCTCGCGGCAGTTCAAGTTCGTCGGGAACTCCTCGATCTGGCAAAACATCATTTCGGTCGAGAAGGGGCTGGTGCCAATCATCACACTGACGGAATTCCCGCCGATGATGACGGTGGATCACTTCAAGACCGAGCCAATAAGCCCACTGATGTGTCGGGTTGGAATGAATTCCACGAGCACATCGAACAATTGCCCGAGACCGACCAAGAAATCGTCAATCTGTTGTTCTATGAAGGTCTGACCCAAGAAGAAGCGGCAAGAGTTCTGGGAGTTTCTCTGCGAACACTGAAACGACGCTGGCAAGATGCAAAATTCCGACTGCACGAGGTCTTGAACCGTGACCAACAACGATGAGGAAATCCTTGCTGACCTGCTGTTGCAGTGGGAGGAGCTTCGTGAGAAAGGGCAGAAAACTTCTCCAAACGAATTGTGCAAAGATCATCCTCATCTTCACGATGAATTCGTTCGACGAATCAAGATCTTGAGCGTTACCTCTTGGTTGGATCAGCCGCTATCGGATGAAGGAAATTCATCATCACCAGCGAATTCTCAATCCATTCCCAAAACACTGATCGGTCGTTACCGGCTCGACAATCTGATTGCTGAAGGTGGATTTGCCCAAGTGTGGCGTGGTTACGATACCGAACTTCAACGAATAGTCGCCGTCAAAATCCCGAAGCCAAATCGATTGCAATCGGCAGACGCATTCATGGCAGAAGCTCGTCGAGTCGCCCGACTGAAACATCCGGGGATCGTTCAAGTTTATGACGTGGGACGAGACGGCGAACTCTGCTTCATCGTTTCCGAATTCATCGAAGGTGGAAGTTTGGCGGATCATCTGGTGAAGAATCCGCCGGCACCGCAACAAGCCATCCGTTGGCTCATCGATATTGCCGAAGCATTGGACTACGCCCACCTGCACGGCGTCATTCATCGGGACATCAAACCTGCGAACATCCTGATCGATCATCATGGTCGAGCGTTGCTGGCTGATTTTGGGATCGCTCAATCAGCGAACAAGGCAGGACAAGAAGCGTTGTCATTGGGGACGCTGCGGTACATGTCGCCCGAACAATTGGAAGGGCGGGATATCGATCCTCGTTCCGACATATTCAGCTTGGGGATTGTTCTTCATGAGGCTTTGACCGGGCGACTTCCGTATTCGTCGCCCGATCCGAACGTTCTCCGACGAGAGATCGTCGCGGGCATCCAAACTGTCGTCGAAATGCCAAGCGGCGTCGGTGCCATTTGCAAGAAGGCTCTGAAACGAGATCCCGTCCAACGACACACTTCGGCGGCAGAGTTTGCAGCAGAACTTCGACATTGTTTGGATCGATCAAAACGGAAATCGCCGCCTTGGATTTGGGTGATCGCTGGGATTTTGGTTCTGGCAGTCGCAACTGCTGTTTGGCAGTTTGTTAAGACGCGAGACAAACTGAATCCATCAGAAAAAAGGGCATCTCAGACACTTGAGTTGAAGCCGGAAGCCGGAATTCTATTTTTTGATGGGAAAAGTCGAATCGTCACGCCGTTGAAATCATTTGCTCCATGCACACTCGAAGCGTGGTTTCGAATGGCTGACAACGGACAGGAACAATTCATCATCGGGAGTGACGTGCCCCACAATTATGGAATTGGGATTGGCGTGAATACGTACAATCCCATTGCCGAATGGATTCGGGGTGGATTCTATGTGAAGCTCCCCATCGCACCGGGACGCTGGACGCATTTGGCGGCTGTGTTTGCCCCCGACGAGACGAGGCTCTACTTGGATGGGAAGAAGATCGATGTCGGAGCGGCAACACTTCAGCCGACAATTGAAACCCCATTCGTGATCGGTAACGTCGGTGAAGGGCACAACACTTTGTTCTTCACCGGTCAGATCCGGTGCCTGCGGATCAGTCGCGGGACACGCTATTCCGAGGACTTCGAGCCGGAGAAATTATTTGTTGCCGACCAAGAAGATTTTCCGAGTCGTGCTGTTCTGATTTACGACGGTTCGAAGATTGAAAGGGATCGTGTGATCGATTTGAGCGGTGAGGGGAATGATGGGAAGTTTGAATTCCGATAAACGGAAACAGAAGCCAAAGCGAATCACGATAATGGCCGATGATCCTCCACGCGAACACGGCTTAATTGACTTGACTGACCCCAATTATCTCAAATGAACAACTGATGATTTGGATCAATGGCGGAAAAAGATTCTTTCTGTTGGGGTAAGTTCGTCATCCTCAATCTCGATCCCCGCGTTTCTCTTCTCCAACAAATCCGCGAACCGACCAAGAGAGTCTGCCCGCCTTCGCCAATCCTCAAGCGTGCGGCCAATCTCTATCAGTAGATCCTCCGCAGCCTCGTCTATTTTTACCTTCCGAAAGTCGCGTTCCAAAATTTGTAATGTGTGATTGAGATCGCCATACAGTTTGGCCTGCCTCAAGCCACTGTCGGGAATCCACAAGCGATCGACTGTCGTGCCCAAGAATTTTGCCAATTGGCAAAACTCATTCGTCTTCGATTTCGCGTATCGTTGCTTCCCATTCTTTGAGTTTTGCCATGATATCTCTGGCAACCTCGAATGCTCTTGGTGATTCTCTGTTGTCCGCCAGTCGTTCAAACATCTTGCGAAACCGAAAAGCACCTTCGGATTCTTTCGCTGGCGTTGCCGTCTCGTTTGGCGTTGTGGTTATCGGTGTCGTTGGCATTTCGGTTGAACCATCGCCCCACCAATCATCAACGCCAAGGATCTCAGATAATTTCGCCAGATAGGGGATGGTCCGGTGGTTCGCCCGATCAAGGCCATACTTCCGAACACGAATAAGCCATTTTTGGGCTTTTGCGTCAGGGAACGCTTTGAGAAAGACCATGTGACCAATCCACAGCCCTTTCTCTTTCAGTTTCGCTGAAAACTTGTCCCGAAATGCCTTGTTTCTGGCAGTGTTTGGCAAATTGCCTTCGCGACCTTGCATCTTTTCCTCACTTTTTCTGATTTTTCCTCAGTTGTCCATAGTTTTACCTGTTTGACCAACTTTTACCAACTGCGGGATTGAGCACCTACTCCCCAGCCGTTGGGTTTGGCAAGTCGCCAAATCAACAGGTTTTAAGTGGAGACGACTCGTGACGACTGCAATTGCTTCTGACGAAATGGTGAAAATGTTGGATGGTGTTTCCAAAGTTGTGGAAACAAAAAAGGAAAAGACAACGACACCGAAAGCCAAAAAGCTGGCGACGACTGCTGACGCAACTGTTGCTGCTGACGCAACAGTTGAAACTGAAAGCTTGTATGAGATTCACCTCGCCGAACTGAATGAACAAGAAGCGATCATTGCCAAAGGACAGGACGCATTTTTCGCCACAGCGTTGGCCGTTCTGGCGATTGTTCAGGGGAAATTGTTCCGAGTTGAGCGTGATGGCGTCTACTTCAAGAAACAGGGTGACTACTTCATGACTCGATGGAGTCTCAGCGACTCACAAGTGAGCCGGTACATTGCAGCCGGTGCCGTGCTGAGTCATCTGGCGAAAAAATTTACCAAAGATGAGATGCCGAAGAACGAAGGACAGTGTCGAGCGTTGGCCGATGTGAAGACGGAAGAACTTCAAGCCGCTGTCTGGAAGGCTTGTGTTGAGTCTGGTGAGAAGATCACAGCCAAGACCATTGCCGATTTGGCAAAACGCATCGCCACAACCGGCAAGGCAACCGTCTCGGAAGAGGAAAAGGCGGAAGCGGTGGCGTTCGATGCGAGGAAAACGAAGACTGAAAAGACACTATTCGGACTGACGGTTAAAAATCCAGACCTCGAAGAGATGAAGAATCACTTCGGGCAATCGGTCATCGAACGAACCGATACAAAATCAGTCTTCCTCACCATCACGGGAACTCGACAAGAGGCATTCAAGAGGCTTACGGGTTGGAAGCGATTCCATGAAATCACCGATATGGTGATCAAGTTTTCGGTTGAATGATTGATTGAAAGCAAAAAGGCCCTTCTCGGTTTCGACCAGAAGGGCTTTTTTTTGTTGATTTTTTCAAGAAGGGATACAAACAAAAAGGATACGAAAAGGGATACAGATTTGGAAACGAAAAAACCCCTTAAACAATTATAGTTTAAGGGGTTTCGTTGTCGGGCTGACAGGATTTGAACCTGCGACCTCTTGACCCCCAGACAGCTTTTATGATTCATGCTTTCAGTGAAAATGTCCTAAAACCAACGGAATTATCGTCATTCGGGATCGTCTCGACAAGTCACATCTTGTAACAAAAAGTAACGACTTATCAAAGTATTTCCGTGGTTTGTAGGTAGCGTAGGTAGTCGATTAAAACTCAGTCGTGTGACATTAATCGCAACGATGCTTGCCTCTGTCATCCAGAGAATTTGGAATCACTTGGTCAGTGGAATGATCACATTACTGGAATCGGCAGCGCGAGCATCTGATCGAATATCGCGACAGCATTTTGG
>Ga0206876_1299_pt1 | contig 10319 bp, 7 predicted proteins | sample Alteio_BWOrgCont_10_FD_152619 | JGI IMG/M metagenome (GOLD analysis project Ga0206876, IMG submission 152619) | Enriched cells from forest soil in Barre Woods Harvard Forest LTER site, Petersham, Massachusetts, United States -... | ecosystem: Environmental > Terrestrial > Soil > Temperate forest > O...
AACATGGGATGACAGCATTATGAGGATACCTTACTTTAGATTCCCGCTCGATGCTATCAATGCAAACGCGATCACCACATGCACAAAAGAAATGTTCCCTTAGATGTGCAGGTGGGTTTTTTCGCAATGCGATAATATTTGGTTGCTTTTCACATTCACAACAAACATTCTTCGTATCCGGGGCACAAGGAGAACTTTCATGCGCAAGTTCATGATGGATTGAGAGTGGGGTCAACTTATGTTTCATAAAACGACATGTATCACATCGAAACAACAAAGACGTGGCAGGAGTCATACGATGACCAACATCATTACGCAATATGTGGCAATTGGTGTCACCACACGAACATTGATGATCTACATGACATGCGAGACACATATAAACACGGCATTTGTTTGGGCATTTATTAATATGGTTTGCGCATAAGAATCCTTCCGTGTGACCCGTTGGTACACCACCCCAAAACTTCATTTCACAACGTATTGTTTTGTTATTGATCATTAATGGTGGGGAATCGCAGCCGGCTATTGAACATTGTGGACCAAGACCTCCGGTTATCAAACATTTGATGCATACCATAAATGATAATCCACTATAATCACTGAACATGGTTATAGTATCCGATTTAGTCATTGGTTGCAAACATTTGAAACATTGTTTCATATCAGGATCGACTAATGCAACCAACGTTTTGATTCCTTCCTTTTTATCACCTGATGATGACACTGAAACACCTTTTTTTGATGAAACAACAATTGGTTTTACTTTTGATGCGACAATGGGAATTGCAACACCATTTTGCAATTCAGCCAAACTGATTTTCTTCTTTGGAGGCATAATAGTCAATATAAAAACCAGGTTGCGAAACCCGAATGATATTAAATGTGCTTTATAATGGATATTATAGAGATTCATAATTTCAACTTTTTATTTAGTGATAAATAAAAGTTCATGGTGAATAATTACCCCGTCGTTGTCGTAATCTTTGTTCACGATCTCGTTCATCACGTTGCTTTTGATTGAATTTTTCAATTTCTTGTCGTTTTTTCTTCTGAATTAATAATTGATTAGCCAATAAAACACCCCTTGGATCAATAGCTTTATGATCTGATTTGCACAAGAAAATTGGCATATCTTTATTGTGATGATCGATACATACTGTAATCTGGCATCCTGGAATTACACATGGTTTTGCATCTCGATTGATCAGATCAACAGTGAAAGGAAGTTTGTCATAAATTGGAGTTTGTAAACTAACTAATTTAGGGATGAAATCACATATCCTCCTGTCTTTACCTTCCACATGAAAATGGATGTATTCGATAACAATGGCAGAAAGACCAGGTGGTGATAACATCAATGAAACATAATGCATTGGACTAGATATACCACCTGTTAGAGCAGGAATGACTGATGTTGCAACATAACATTGACAACATAATTGCACATCAACAATATTGCATTCTTTACAATTTGCGAATGCTTTTGCTGGTTGTAATTTATGAATTTGTGTTGTTCGACAACCTGCACAACGGATGGTAGAATACGGATTATGATGATCATAAGTTTGAGATGCTCGCTGAATACTGTCAATGCAAACACGATCGCCACATGCACAAAAGAAATGTTCATCACGATGGCCAGGTGGGTTTTGCCGTAACGCAATAATAGTTGGTAATTTCTCGCAATCACAACAAACATTTATCATATCAGGAGCACATGGATTATAATCCCTCACTAATTTATGTGGTATTAAAAGGGATGTCACCTTATGTTTCATCATATAACATTGGTCACATTTTGTCAATAAAACTATATCACTGGTTATACGTTGGCCTGCCTCATTGCGCACAACATGGCAATTGGTATCTCCACAAGAACACATATGAATAAAATAACATATGCTACACATATAAATTTGACATTTGTTTGGGCATTTATAAATATGGTCTGCACATAAGAAACCATTAAAATGTTCATTAGGGCTAGTGCCAAAATGTCTCATTTGACAATGAATTGTTTTGTCATTAATCATCAATGGTGGTGACTGACAATACGGACTAGAACATTTTGGACCAATATGCATGGCCTTTAAACATTGGACACATGATACAATCTTAAAACCACTTATTCCACTTGATATTGTTATTGTTTCCAATTTAGGAAGTAATCGCATACATTTAAAACATTGAGTATCAGAATCATATGGTTGAATTGATGTTTTGATGTCTTCCTGATTAATTTTCTTATGAAGCATAATAACCAAAATGGATTAAATAATCTATAAAAGTCAAGTTATTAAATGGATTTTTAATGAATAGCATATAGATTCATAAATTCAATTTTTTTTAAATCATATTGTTCAATTATAAAGTTTGCAAATATCAGATGTAATTTGATTTATACTAATAATTAATTATCCTTTAATAGAATTATATTGTTATTTCTGTGTTTTACTTAAGCAAAACCTATTGAACAAACATAAAATTGTAATGATGAGATGAAATTAAAATATGTCAATATCGTTTTAACTTTATAAATGATTTCCAAGAGTATGTAACATAAAATGATACCTACACCCAAAAAATCTTCAAACGGCAAGATGGCATTAAATGATTTCAATTAACAGATCAAACAGATAGAACCAATAAGATATAATAAATCAATGACTAATTTACATTAAAATCAATTATATACTCAGCAAACAAATTGGACAATTAAGTTGATGATATTCAAATCGCCATAAGATTTAAAACTATCATGCAACACATTGTTATTGTTCTTGATCATATCAATCATTATATATTTATATTTTTTGGCTTTCCAAACCCGTTGGATCATACTTGCTTTTTGATTATAGTTTGGTGTCACGGCTATTTCAAATCGTTTTGCATATTTTTTAGTAATATGCAAATATTTATTGTCATCACATCGTAATATATTAAGAGTAGTTGGTAAATTCAATGGCAATGCTATAAGTTGATTATTATTACAATACAATTCCTGAAGAGAAGATGGAAGATTTGATGGTAATATGGTAAGTTGATTATGAACACATGATAATTGTATTAGAGCAGGTGGAAGATTTAATGGCAATTCTGTAAGTTTATTATTACTACAATTGAGGTATTTGATAAAAGGTGGTAGACTCAATGGCAATTCTGTTAGTTCATTTCGATCACAATGGAAATCAAAAAGAGAAATGGGAAGATTTGATGGCAATTTTTTAATAAAATTAAAATCACAATGGAAATGTCTAAGCGAAGGTGGTAAATTTGTTGGTAATTCTTTAAGTTTATTATTATAACAATATAACACTTCCAAAGAATTTGGCAAGTTTGATGGCAATTCTTCAAGATAGTTATTTTGACAATATAACGATTGAATATCAGATGGTAAATTTAATGGCAAATTTTTTAAATTACAGCTTACTAAATCCAATGTTCTTCCATTGCGATTATGTTGCAAATATGCTCTTATTCTTTCTTGAGCAAAATCCATTGATATTAAATAAATTGATATTCATCAATGATACAAGATAATTATAACATCAATTTTTGTTTATTATCCGTATTTAATGTTGATACAAATAAATTGTTATAAAAAGTTGAATATTAGATGAAATAAAAAAATATCATTGCCAGAATTGAATTGTTATTTTTTTATTTTATCATATATCATTTTACTAAAAATATCATATGTTTTTGAATCACACGAAATCATTATTTTACTTATTTTGTTGCTAACCTCGTCGCTTTTATGAAGTTCACCACCAATAATGATTGCCTTATTAAAATATTCTATTGCTTTTTCAGGTTCTGTTTTTAAACATAATGATGCATAATCTATCAAGGCATTCACAATAACATCTTTCCTATAATGATGAGCCAGCTTATTATCTAATGTCATTAATAAATATTTTCGTTGCAATTTTTCATTATCTGGTGAAGATATATTGTTCTTATAAACACAACTAATTTTATAAGAACAATCACATTGCACAGTTGCAATTTTTGTTAATTTTTCAAGTAAAATAGGTGATATCATATCATAAAATTGTTGGAAATATTTTTGTTCATTTTCTCCTGATTTCGCTGTCCATTTATCAAGTTTTGATATCATCAATTGAACATCATATGATATATTAGTGCGTTGGTAAGGAAATATTAAATCTTTATCTATGTTAGGTTTTGATGGGTCGAAATGTAGATAAAGCATAATATTATTTTCTGATTCGTTGATTTTTGAAGCATTGAAGTGTGATATGGTTTTATTATTCAAAATCCACAAAAAATAATCATAATCGGCTGGATTTTCTGTTGATTCTGTAATTGATTGTATTAATGATGGATTTACAATTATTCCTTTCTCAATGGCTGACATAATTAAATCCATTCGTGCCATATATGAATATTTCCGATAAGTCATCATAAGTTCATGTTTCATCCATTCACTACCCTCAAATACATCAAATTGTTTTTCATCATTTGTCAACTGGGCTATATTCTCTAATATTATTTTATTTTTGTGATCAGATAGATTTTTTGATGCTTTCTCATATAAATATTTCACATTTCCCAATGAAACTAATTGTATGTCTAATTGATCTATTATTGAATCATCATTTGATAATTTGTAAATTTCATCAACGGTATTGATATATTTTCCACTTTCTAATTGCAATGCCTTATTAAAATAACTGATGGTAAGTGCATAATCAGTATTTATCAAAATGCTACCATATTTAATCAATGCAGTAATTTTCAAAGAATTAATCGATTTAATATCATCATAACTGTATGTCGAATCTTTTGTATCGATAATATTCTTTAAATAGTTCAATTGACGTTCATTTTCACCATATTTTTCACATGTTTGACTCAAATTTAATAAAACATTTGTCAATTTCCAACTATTTTCAGTGGTATAATATGTATCATTAATTTTTGAATTGATATAATTATCTAAATTTGTTAATAATTTTTTTGCTAAATGTTCATGAAATCGTTGAAAATATATATCTTTATTTCCTTGTTTATCTGACCATTCTTTGACATTTTGAACTAATTTTCCAATATTACGACTATTAATTTTTTTAAAGTCAGTAATATTCTTATTGAATATTAACTGTAAGCAACATTCTTCATATGGATATCCATTTCGAAATATCCATTCAAATGTTACTAATCGTTGAACAATATCTTCATTTGATCCATTTTCTAAATCTCGAAATAACATTTGTAAACGTGCCAAATATATACATTCATTATGATTAGAGAAATTCTTGTGTTCATCCCATTTCATTAATTCCATATTTGCAGTTTCTTCAATTATTTTATAATATTTATTCATTTTATCTATATCCATTTTATCTTTCTGTATACGAGCCATTGTAGTTTCAATTAATACTAATAAATGATTTGTAGAATTATAACTCATTTTAGACTTTCCATGAGATTTTTCCACAATTGGTTTAGCAACCGTAACAAATGGTTGGGATCTATTTATTAATAATCCAGATACAACATTTATTTTTATTGGTCTGATAGGGATCAATTTAGTTGCATTATTCAAAAGACGCGAACGGTGTACTACAATTCGAAGCATTTCGAAGATTATGAATATATATGTATCAAAATTATAGGTGTGGTTATGGAGTTATAATTTCAATTTTTTTTTCCATTTGAACACATTCCATTGAAATACCATAAAAGTTACAATGATCAGATGAAATAGAAAAATTTCCCCGGCCTTAATACATATACTGAGTTATTAAATTAACAATGTTAAGATCACCATAAGATTTAAAACTATTATATAGCACATTGTTGTTATTATGAATCATTTTAATCATTATATGTTTACATCTGTATGCTTTCCATATTCGTTGTATACACGACGCCATTTCATTATAATCAGGTGTTTCTTTAAATCCATATTGTGTTGCATATTTTTTTGATATATGTAAATACTTATTATCTGAACATTCCAGACATTCCAGACGCATAATTGGAAGATTTACTGGCAATTTTGTTAATTTATTGTAACCACAATATAAATATTTAAGTGATGTAGGAATATTTGGTAGTTCGTCAATTTCATTATTGAAACATAGTAATGCTACAAGTGATTTTGGAAGATTAGGTAATTTTTTTATTTGATTATATTGACAATGTAAGTATTTCAAGGAAGCAGGTAAAGTTTCAGGCAATTTTGTTATTCGATTATTATAACAATATAATGTTTGAAGAGATCCTGGCAAATTTGATGGTAATTCTGTTAAATTCATATATGCTAAATCTAGTGATACGTGACCATAATCTATACAAGTTTTTACTCTCATTTGAGCATTGTTCATTGAAGTTAAATAATTACTATTTATTTAATGATATCATGTGGTATAAATATCAAATTTTAATAAATAAATTGAATAATTAAATTAATAATATTCAAATCGCCATAAGATTGAAAGCAACCAAATAAAACATTATTATTATCATTAATCATTTTTATCATTATCTGTTTACATTTTTTTGCTTTCCACATTCGTTGTATCACATTTGCTTTTTGATTATAATTTGGTGTTTCAAATAGTCCGAATCGTAATGCACATTTTTTTGAAATATGTAAATATTTATTACTACTAACATGTAAATATTTAAGAGAAGGTGGACACCCATGGTTCAAATTCATGGGAAATTTTGTGATTTTATTATTTTCACAATGCAAATACTCAAGTGAGGCTGGCAAATTTATTGGCAATTTTGTGATTTGATTGTTATTGCAGTACAATGTTTTAAGAGAAATAGGTAAATTGACAGGCAATTTTGTGATTTGATTATTATCACAAAACAATGTTTTAAGTGAAATAGGTAAATTTATAGGCAATTTTGTGATTTGATTATAATAACAATATAATATTTGAAGTGAAATAGGCAAATTTATTGGTAATTTTGTGATTTGGTTATTATGACAATACAACTGTTTAAGCGAAGATGGCAAATTTATTGGTAATTTTTTTATTTGATTATTATTACAAGATAAATATTCAAGTGAGGATGGCAAATTTATCGGCAATTTTATGATTTGATTATTAGGACAATACAAATATTTAAGCGTTGATGGTAAATTGATTGGTAATTCTTTTAAACCCATTGATCCCAAATCTAATGAATTCTGATCATTATCAACACAATGTTTTATTTTTATTTGAACAGCATCCATTGATAATAAATGAATTATATTTGTTTAATAACATAAGATAATTATAACCATCAATTTTTTATAATATTGTGAATGATTACCATAATAAGAATGTTCATTTAATGGTTCCATTAAGTGAAATATATTGTGCATGGCATATTTTATATGAAAATATGCAATGTTGTGTTTGTTTAATTTTGTTGAACGAATACTTCAGCCTTAATACCAAAATACAAAACAAATAATTGAAATTATATTGTTATTTATCGATCAACAGTATAAACCAAATTATTAAAATCATATTTTAATATTAAGACTTGACCAACTATATAATATTGATATCCATACAATGATAGTCAAAGTGCAGGATAAAATAATAAACAGAAAAGTGATACATCAAATCAATACGCATATTTGACTATAAGATAAACAATATTGCATGCATAAATGCATCTCTCTGCGTTCGGCGAATTTTATTCGCATATATTGTTATTATCTAATTTTTTTAATAATGCAAATAATTGCGAACCTGTTCGCCGAGTGCAACGAGATGCACTTGTGCATGCAATGTTCAAATCACCATAAGATTTAAAACTATCATGCAGTGCATTGTTATTATTACATATCATGTCAACCATTATTTGTTTACATTTTTTTGCTTTCCATATTCGTTGTATACATCTAGCTTTATGATTATAATTGGGCGTTTCATCTAATCCAATTCGTTTTGCATATTTTTTTGGAATATGTAAATATTTATTGTTTTGACAATATATGTATTTAGGAGAAGTTAGAAAATTTGATGGCAATCGTGTGATTTTAGTGTTGTGACAAAACAAATGTTGAAGTGAAACCAGACGCCCATGGTTTAATTTGGTGGGAAATTTTGTTATTGGATTATTTCCACAATTCAATACTTGCAATGATGATGGCAAATTGTCAGGCAATTGTATGATTTGATTATCATTACAATGCAATTCCAGAAGTGTGACTGGTAAATTTGTTGGCAATTCTATAAGTTGATTATTATTACAATACAAATAAAGTAATGAATCTGGCAAATTTTTAGGTAATTCCTTTAAACCCATGTTTGTAAAATTTAAAGAATCTTCATTATTATCGATACATTGTATTATTTTTTTTTGAACTGCAATTTTTATCAATATATCATTACCATATTGCCTTATTTTTTTAATCACATTCATAGATATTAATAATTATTGTTCTTTGGATAACATAATAATATTAAATATCAACTTTTCATACAAAAATTGAAATTTAATATATATGTTAACCATATTAATTTTATAATCTTTAAAGCCATTCAAATAGCAATGAGGGCATTTTTACGTTCGAACATTCATATGCGATATGGTTTAGTTGTTGCAAATCCATTAAGATTTGGAAATAAATCGGCGCCATCACATAACACTTTACGAAGTAATAATCCATGCATCACAAAACGTAGCATTACACAATCACTTCAAAAAATAACACCTGTTGCAAGCGAACAAAAACAAAGTTATAGTGCGACCTTCAAGGATGACAAATTTAAAACGAATGATTTAATATCATGGGGTTTGTTACTAGTTGCACTTTTTAATCAATAAATATCAGGAATTATCTATCTGATTCACAAAAATTGAACTTTTTTCATTTTGAATACTTATCTTTAGTTAGTTATTATTTATAATTAATCTATGTGGTTTCCTCCTTTAAATTCTGATTTTAAATATTTAGATCTTCATTCGTGGTTCTCTTCTGATTTCTTTTTAAATCCCGATTTTGAACCTCCGCCTGCATATCCTATTCAAATATCAGAGAAAGATTCTTATTTGTCAACTCTTAAAATACCTCTTTATCCTGATACTCGACAGAAATTACTTTTGCAATCATGGTTTGATGATTTTACCACTGTTTGGAATGCAACCAATTTAGTACTTTCAAAAACTCTCGTTAATAAACATCCTCATGATATTCCTTTCGATCCTACTTTAGATTTTACTCTTCCAAACACAGATTCTGATTCATTCGAAAATATTCAAAATAATATTATTGATCAAATTAATAAACATAAAATTAGAGTAAAATTTAAAAAAAAATTATTAAAGGATTTTGAAAAAAAATGGACTGATATTCGCCTTGCAAATAAAAATAAAAAATATACCAAAAAGAATTTCAAAGATAAGAAAATTGAAAGAAATACAATTATTAAAACATATCATCAAAAATTTAATGATGAAATTATTCATTTGAATCAGGATAAAATTGCTGAATACACAAACTTTATTACTTTACGTGATGATCATCTTAAACAAATTAAAAATAATGTACGTAAAAATAATAATATTCCTGATCATATTTTAGCGGAAGCAGTCGATCATAATCGATCAAAATATCAATCTGCTATTACTAATTTCACTGAAGGCCATCATGATCATTTTCGTATTCGAAATTGGAAATATAATAGACGTCGTCGTATTCTAATTCTTGAAAAAGAATATTTTAAAAAGATCATAGAAGAAGTTACTGTATACAATACGGATAATGATTCAGATATATTAGTAAATATTAAAAATATTATTGAAAAATGTTTTGACCAATGTAAAGCTTACAAAGAAAAGATTATAAATAAAGAAAATCACAATAAATTAGTAAAAAAAATATATAATTTAATTATAAATAAATATAATAATGATGAAATAAGAATGAATATTAAAAATAAGAAATTAAAAGTGAGATCATTTACGAAAACCTTAAGAACATTCATAAATAGAGAAATTAAGAAAATAAGAAAAAAACAAATAAATTATTATATCCGAATGTGTCCAGAAACATTGGGGAATATAAAATGCTCAAAAATAATAAATGAGATAGATAAAATAAATGCAACATCAACAATAATGTACGATAAAATCAAAAAGACGTATATATTATTAATTCCTATCAAAAAGAAAATTAAAACTTTTTTAGAAAAAGAAAATATATCAGAAAGATATCCAAATAAATGCGGAATTGATGGAGGAGTAAGAATATTTGGAACTGTTTATGGAGAGGATCAGGTAACACAAATGGGAAAGAAGCCAGGAGAGAAATTTCAGAAGTACTATTGTAG
>Ga0206876_1301_pt1 | contig 10256 bp, 6 predicted proteins | sample Alteio_BWOrgCont_10_FD_152619 | JGI IMG/M metagenome (GOLD analysis project Ga0206876, IMG submission 152619) | Enriched cells from forest soil in Barre Woods Harvard Forest LTER site, Petersham, Massachusetts, United States -... | ecosystem: Environmental > Terrestrial > Soil > Temperate forest > O...
CCATCCCGATTACCCGAACTACATTGCCGAGTTCGCCGCTAACTTGGCTCAACGGTTCAAAGGAAAGGTTCGCTGGTTCACGCCGTTTAACGAACCTAGGATCGCTGCCTACTACTGCGGAAAGCTTGGCTATTGGCCGCCCTACGCCCGTGGCTGGGACGGCTTTGTTCGCCTAACCCTCGGCATCTGCAGGGGCATCGTGCTTACCTGTCACGCCCTCGACCGGATCGACCCTGAGATCGTCCGCTGCCATGTCGACGCGACCGATCTTTATGCAACGGACGATCCCGCGCGCGAACACGAAGTTCGATTCCGCCAAGAGCTTGTTTTTCTTGCCCTGGACCTGATCACTGGAAAGGTGGACGACCACCATCCGCTCCACGGTTGGCTGCTCATGCATGGCGCCAGCCAACGAAACCTTGAGTGGTTCTTGAACCACGCTATCGACCTCGACGTGCTCGGGATCAACTTGTATCCGATGTACAGCTTCAAGAAGATCGGCAGGGACGGCCAAGAGATACAGGTTCGAATGCCTTACTCCGGTGAGCCCGATTTGGTTGAGAGGTTGGGCGAGATGTACTGGGAGCGATACCGGCGACCGCTCATGATTACGGAAACAGCGTCGGATGGCTCGATTGGAAGGAGAATGAAATGGCTCGCCAACTCTACCCAGGGCTGTAGAAACTTGATGGCTAAGGGCGTTCCGATGGTTGGTTACACGTGGTGGCCGCTGTTCTCTCTCGTTGGTTGGAGCTACCGGCGATCCAGTCTGCCCCTCTCGCGATACTGGGTCCACATGGGCTTGTGGGACCTGGATCCACGGCTTGACCGTGTCGAGACGCCGCTTGTAGACGCCTACCGCAAACTGGTTCGTGCCGGTTCCCCCGGCATCGTACGAACGCCTGCGATGGCAGGAGGCGCCGTTGTTTCGTAGCTTCTTCATCGCCGGCTTTGAAAGCGCGACAGGTCTAAACCAGCGTTTGCAGTGGATCGACCAGATATCCGCCACAGAACACGACCGCCGAATAGACCGCGACTACGCGATGATCTCTAAGATCGGAATTCACGTGGCGAGGGACGGCGTCCGCTGGCCTCTTGTAGACACAGGACGCAAGTACAACTTCTCCTCGCTGGATCTACTGCTTTCCGCGTCGGAAAAACATGGCGTCGAGCCCATCTATGACCTGTTCCACTATGGGTACCCCAGGGACCTGGACATCTTTTCAAGCGGTTTCATCGAAAGGTTCTCTTCTTACTGTCACGCCGTGGCCGAGCGGATCAAGTTCTTTACGGATCCTCCGCACTACTTCACGCCGGTCAACGAGCCCAGCTACTTCGCGTGGGCTGCAGGCGACGCCGGACGGTTCGCCCCTCACACGTTTGGCCGATCTTTCGAACTCAAGATTCAGTTGGCGCGTGCGGCGATCGCCGGTATCGACGCAATTCGATCGGTTCTGCCGCGCGCGCGCATGGTTAATGCCGACCCCCTTTGCCGAGTGGCGATCCCGCGAAACCGGCCAGATCTCTCGGAGGAAGTGCGGCACTTTAACGAGAACGTCGTGTTCGAGAGTTGGGACATGCTAAGCGGAAGGCTTTTTCCCGAGTTGGGAGGTTCACCGTCTCACCTAGACGTCGTGGGGATCAATTACTACTGGACCAACCAGTGGGAGCACTCGGCGCCAGAGATCCCGCTAGCGCCGGAAGACGAGCGCAAATGGCCCCTGCAGGACCTGATTCGTTGGGTGTGGCACCGATATAGACAGCCTATGGTCCTCACGGAAACGGCTCACGTTGGAAAAAACCGGGGCCCCTGGATACGCCAGGCAACGTTCGAGGTCGAAGAGATTCTGAATGAGGGAATTCCCCTAAAAGGTCTCTGCCTGTATCCAATACTGGGGATGCCCGAGTGGCACGATCAAAGCTCCTGGGCAAGAATGGGGTTGTGGGACCTCGTCCAGACGCAACGAGGGTTGGCCAGGGTTCCCCATCGATCCTCGCACAGAGCGTTGCGCGACGCCCAGCATCGGCTCGAGGGACTGGGGTTCGATCCAACAGGTATACCGAGGACGCTAGCAAGCGACCGAAGGTTGCTGTAGCATCCAGACTCAATATGCTCCCTTCCCAAACTAACTCGCTGCCTCATGACCGAGCGCAGATCGAGAGACGCGCAGTTCTGTTGATCAACACCCATTCGCGAAAGGGCCAGGAGCTTTGTGAGCCTGCGCTTTTCAAACTAAAAGAACTGGGTGTGGAGATTGAAAAATCGGTGGCGTGCGAGCAGCGTGAGCAGATGATGGCCGAGGCAAAGGCTGCCGTGGACCGAAAGGTTCCGATCGTGATCGTGGGCGGCGGAGACGGAACTCTTAATACGCTGGCAGACACGGTCATCGATAGCGAAAGCGTTCTGGGCGTCCTGCCATTCGGCACGGGAAACGCCTTCGCGAGAGACCTGGAAATTTCAGATATCGACGTGGCTTGCAGGGCCATCGCCAACGGAAAGATCTCGGCGGTCGACGTGGGTGTCGCGAATGGGCGCCCTTTTCTGAATGTGGCGACCGTAGGTCTGACCACGAAGATCGCTCAAGATTTGCACGAGTCTTTGAAGCGAAAGTTCGGCTGGTTGGTTTACGTGTCTGCCGCGATCAGGGCGTTTAACGAAATCAAGCCATTTCGAGTAACCCTCGTGACCGAGAACGGCGTTCACTCATTCGAGACACTCGAAGTGGTGATCGGAAACGGTCGCTACCACGCCGGTCCCTTTCCTCTATCCCCGGACGCCGGCATCGAGACAGGACATTTCAGCATCTATGCGCTTCAAAAAGCCACCAAAGCAGCAGTGATTCGGCTAGCGGTCCATCTGCCGTCGGGAACGCACGTAAAGCTCCCAGAGGTGCACTCGGAGTCCTCGACTGGCGGCAAGCTCACCGCCCGCCCAAACGTCAAGTCGATCATAGACGGCGATCAGGGACCCATGACGCCTATCGATTTTCAAGTGCGGCCCAGAGCACTCCAAGTGCTTACGCCCGATGGATTCGCAGGTTAGCTTCTTCGTGAAGCGTGAAGTAAAACGTGGCGCCTTGCTCCGGCTTCGAGTTAGCCCACACTTCCCCACCGTGTCTCTTAATGATCCTCGCAACGGTCGCCAAGCCGATACCGGATCCCGGAAACTCGCGTATCGTGTGCAGCCGTTCAAATGGTTGAAACAGCTTGTTCGCATACTCCGGGTTGAACCCTGCGCCATTATCTTTCACGAAGAAAACGCCATCGTGCTCGCCGATCTCGATCTCCGGGCGTTCCTTTTTGCTCGAGAACTTGATGGCATTAGAGAGAAGATTGTCGAGAACGGCGCGCATCATTCTCGGATCGGCAAAGCCTTGCATTTCAGGCTGAATCGTGATCTCAGCGAGTCCATCCGGATCGATCTCTGAGGCGATTTCGCGCGCCATAGCGCTCATATCGACGTCTTCTGGGTAAATCTCCGCGCGGGTCAAGCGGGAAAGGGTCAGCAAGGCTGTGATCAACTCGTCCATCCGGTGCGAAGCGGCTCGCACGCGGTTGAGAAAGTCGATAGCCTCACTGTCCAGGCTTGAGCCGAAATCTTCCATCAACGCTTTACTGAAGCCATCGATCGTGCGAAGTGGCGACCGTAAGTCGTGAGACACGCTATAGCAGAACGCTTCGAGCTCCTCGTTGGCAGCCTGCAGTTCCCGGGTGCGCTCTTCGACGAGGAGCTCCAGGTGATCGTTGAGCTCACGGACCTGGCTCTCGGCCCTCTTGCGTTCTACAACCTCCTGCTGTTCGGCGCTAAAGAGCCTAGCATTGTCGATGGCCACTCCAGCGCGTTCGCCAATCTCGGCCGCCAGCCTTAGATCGTCGTCGTTGTACTCGAAGCCGCTATCAGCCCAGGCGAACCAAATTAATCCAAACAGCTTTTTTCGAGCTGTGAGAGGAGCCACCAGCAGCGACTTGACGCCTGCAGACTCCAGCCCTCCAGGCTGAAGGCTCAGTCGCTCGGCAATCGTTCGAGGGCCGCCGTTGATCAGAGCCGGCTCACTGTCGGCGAGAATCCTTAGGGCTCCTTTGGCAGGCCCCTGCTCGGGATGCAGCGCGTTGGATAGGTCTGTAGCCCATCGAGCCTTTGTCACATCGTCAAAATGGGTCGTTATCCTCGTAGTCGTGCCGTCTTCTTCCAAGACATCGATGCAGCACCAATCCGCAAATCCAGGCACAGCTAACTGAGCCACGTTCGATAGCGTCAACTTGTACTCGAGCGACGAAGCCAAAGTCGAGGCGGCTCTGCCAAGCAGGGTTTCCGCGAAAGCTTTTCGCGCGAGTTCCAAGGCGTAGGCTTCTGCCTCGTTCCGAGCCTTCATTTGCAAGTGGCTCAAATAGCCAAGAATCAGGGACACCAAAAAGCCCAACGGCAGAATCCACGGTACGAGAGGCGCCCCGCTGTCTTCTTGAAACGTGCGCGTTGGACGAAATACGAAGGTCCATGGCTCTCCTAGTAACGTGATGGTTTCGACGTGGTCTGACGGGACGTTCTTGATGCCGTCAATTTTTGACTTATCCCCGTAAAACAAACTCTTTGCGGATATCTTGCTGGTATCGAAGATCTGAAAATCAAGTAATTGATATTTGGCGCGGACCGCGTCAAAGAGTTTCGAAACGTGTAAGCCTAGAAAAGCAAATCCTAACAGTTTGTCTTTTCTAGGATCGAAACCAATCGGATCCGCCCGTTGAGTTTGAATAACGGGCATAAACGCGAAGAAAGAAGGATCCGTGTGCTTCGGATCGCTCGCGTAAAACAGCTTGCCAGTCGCGCGAACGTCGTTCGACAGCAGCGAATCTCGCATCGCGTTCGTCCGATCCTTATCGGCATACATGTTATAGCCGTGGTGAGCGTTCTTGTTCCTAGGATAAGAGAATAACGCTGCGACGATAAACTGCCCACCTGGTGACAGCTTAGGGTAGAAGTTATAGACGTCGTTCTGTTTCGCAAGGTCGATTAATTGGTTCCGTGTCGAAACAGGAACACGTATCGAAAACCCAAGGTTGCTGACTACGAGCGGTGAATCGGTGGGACTCAATAAGTCCTTTGCAAAACGTTCGAATTCCTGTCGATTGAGCTGCTTGGCCGTCGCAAAATATGCAGCGTCAGCCCTCAAAGTCCTCGAATCCAAATCGAGTCTGGCCCCGATGGCGTCCGTAACGTCGCTCATCGAATCCTTAAAACGTAGCGCGTCTTTCTGAGCAACCAGATACTGGGCGATGCCCCAGGCGAGAAGCGTCAGGACGATCGAAATACCGGTCACCAAGTAGGGGATCAGCAGCACACGATTATCGGAATTTCTTACACCTGGATTAGCTTTCACCTAAGACGCAATCTCCTTGCGGTCCAAGAGGGTCTTGCAAACTTTAAATAGATAGTTTAATCGTGATGATTTCGAAAGGCTTGAACTCGAAAGCTACGAGACCATCCGTAACCTCGAGCTCCTCGATTTCATGCTCTTCCAAATCGCAAAGGAAAGCTTTCTTGGGCGTTCGGATGCAGGACAATTCAGAAGAGCCTCTGCTGTTGTGACACTCATAAAGTCTCACTACAAGATCGTTGGACTCTTCGGCTTTCTTTACGGTTTCAATGACGATGTTACGATTCTCGCAGTTGACCAGCGTTGGCAGAATTCCATCTGTTCCCGAGGCCGGCGACAGCATCGCATGCCGCACAGGGCTGTTAATCGCGTAAGCCGCATTGACGATGCCTGCGTAGTTATATGGAAGAAAGTGGGGCACTAAAGCATAGGTAAAGCGATGGGTCCCCATATCGCAGATCGGGTCTGGCGCCTTCGGACTGCGAAGCAATGTAAGGCGCATCAGGTTTCCGTGAATGTCGTATCCGTACTTGCAATCGTTGATAAGAGCCACGCCTTGCTCGCCTTCGCTAAGATCGGCCCACTTTTGAGCGCAGACCTCAAATTTAGCCATGTCCCATGAGGTGTTCATGTGCGTCGGACGTTCGACGTTTCCAAACTGGATCTCGTAAGTTGCCCTCGCGGCGTTGACGTTCACAGGGAAGGCGACCTTCAGCATCTTGTCTTCTTCGTGCCAGTCGACGAACGTATCGAACCTGATGCCAGGTGTTGGCCCGAGGGAGATGCGTTGGCGGATGCTCGAGTTGCTGAACCTCTTCACGATCTCTGCGGCTACGCGAACGGGGCCGCGCTCCACAATCTCAAAGCTCTCACTCTTAACCAGATCTTGCCCAGTCTCCAAAGCGAATGCGTCGATGTCCCAGGCGCTCCAAAAATTCGGCTTGTCTTCGAAAAGCTGGAACATATTTCCAAGCTTGCCAGGTTCCAAAAACTCGGTTCCATCTTCCAGGCTTTGGATGGACGTAAGGTTTCCATTTTGGTCAAACCGAACCGATAGTTCTCCGTTCTCCATTCGGCGCCCGCTGCTTTTCAGTCGAGGCTTTACCGTCGGTTGTAAATCGCTGAGATCGGCCACGATCACCGTTCCTAGAGCCCCCGCAGGTGTTGGAAAGATGAGTTTGCGCTCGTCGAATTCTTGAACAAGCTGAACAGGGAGACTCTCGTCTGAAGTGACCAGTGAGTTCGGAACGTCTCCATCAGGCCAGGGGATCTCAGCCTGGCTGACCATGGCCGAGTTATGGAACAGGGCAACCGGACGGTTCATCGAGGAACTGTCGAACGCGGAGCCGATGCTCTCGAGGCTCTCATGCACGATCTGCTCGCCGATCGTGCGGATCCGTTCGTAATCCTCGGAGGAGTCTTCGTACACTTCCCGTACGGAGGAGCCAGGAATGATATCGTGAAACTGATTGAGAAGCACCAGTTTCCAGGCTTCTTCCAACTGAGCGCTTGGGTAACGCTCTGGAAAGCTTGGCGAAAAACTTGCGAGCCATTCCGCGTCGCGCAACAGGAACTCTGAGTACCGGTTGTCTTTCTTGTTCGCGGCTTGGCTAGTAAACGTCCCGCGGTGGAACTCCAGATAAAGCTCGCCCGTCCAGGTCATCAAGTCTTTGGAGCGCGCTTTGGCTTCTCGAAAGAACTCAATCGCCTTTTTTCCAGAAGCTACATCCGGGTAGTTCGGCGCCTGCCTCCCTCGCCTCAGAAACTCGAGATGTTTTTCGGTGGGTCCACCACCCCCATCACCGAACCCAAAAACGTAGAGCGACGTGTCCGACCGGCCATGATCCTTGTAGTTGCGAACGGAGTAGAGCACTTCCTTGGGTTCGCAGTTGGCGTTGTAGGTGTCCGCGGGAGGAAAATGGGTCCAGACCCGCGTGCCGTCGATCCCCTGCCACCAAAACGTGTGGTGCGGAAACTTGTTGAACTGGTTCCAAGAGATCTTTTGCGTCAAGAAATATTCGATATTGAACTTGGCGAGGATCTGAGGCAGCGCGGCCGAGTATCCGAACACGTCCGGAAGCCACATGTCTCGCGTTTCGTAACCAAACTTATCGCGGAAATATCTGCGTCCGTACAGAAACTGACGGACGAGCGACTCGCCCCCCGTTAAGTTGCAGTCGGCTTCCACCCACATCGAGCCGACCGGCTCCCATTGTCCCCGCTTTATAGCGGCCTTGATCCGCTCAAACAAAACGGGATGCTGCTTCTCTAGCCACTCATATTGCGACGCTTGCGAGTGCACGAACACATACTCCGGATATCGCTCCAGCAATCCAAGCTGAGTGGCCGTCGTGTGAGCCATCTTCTTCTGGGTCACGCTGATCGGCCATAGCCAAGCGGTGTCCAGATGAGCGTGCCCCACAGGCACGATCTGATGCTTCATCTCGCCGTTGAGGCTGCCTATGGCGTCACGCAATAGCTTTCGGCACTTACCGATACTTTCCCTCGAAGCCGGAGAATAAGCATTTGCCACATCATTGAGAGCGCGCAAGATCGTTTGGTACGCAGGATCCTTCTCATCGATCGTGCCGAGCAAGCCTAGGCAAAACTCGACGTCGTAGTAAAGATCTTTAGTCTCAGGGTCCGTGACGACGATTTCAGCCTTGTCGACCTTTTCTGTCACCGCTGTGCGTGGAGGCTCCTTGCCGTGAACCCGCGTCTGAGCGTTGCGCGTATACGCTTGAATATATATCTCAAGTTTCTCTCCGCCTATCGGCAACGTTCCGCCTGTACCGACCGACGAACCTTCGAGCCACCCAAAATCGCTGTGTTCGACGTCGATCCCGCACCAGGGCGAATTGTCTTTCCAGACGGTACGCTCGCCACCAACTTCCGCAACGATGGCCGTCGGTTTTCCTGCAAACGACTCAGGCACATATCCGCTTAAGCGAAACCAGAAAGTCGTATAAGCAGGCCCGTATTCGAAGCCGCTGTGCACTTCTCTCCAGGGCCCCATCTGCGCCTCCTTCTGAGTTTCGACCGGACACTCGTTAATCTCTATCTTTAAAGGAAATCTTTCTCCGTAGAGACGCGGGCGGAGTTCGTTTGCCAGAAAGGCGGCAATCCGATTGCGAGTGAGGTCGGTGTGTTTGAGCATGGCTCCAGATGGAAGGGGTCAGTTTACACCCGCGACCAGAATTCCAGTTCAGAACGAGGTTGGTTTACAGTAATCATGTAATGGGTACTATAATTACATGTGCGCCGACGCTAGGGCCTGTTCTGCGATCGCCTTTGGGGCTCTGTTCCTTCGTGGGATGCCGCGATCGAGTTCGATCTGCCGCAGGCAATGGCCTGAGTTGGCTCGAACGCTCCGTGAACGGCGCCCGTTTTTGAGCGGGTTGGTAGATACGCTTCGAGATGCTGGGCAATGGCAAGCCGCGCTGATACTGGACGAGCCGCGGCTTTTGGCAAAAGCCGAGTCGCTCTTCGAACGCGGGGAGTTTTTCTCTATCTTCGACGAGGCCTACCCATCCCGCTGGCTGTCAGTGCTTCGCTCAGGGGCGCCTCCTGCCGTGTGGGTTTGCGGAGCGCCGCCCGCCGCAACTTATGTCGCTATCGTGGGTTCGAGACGCTTATCGGAACCTGAGGAGAGATTTGGCGAGCAAAGTGCCGTATCAGCCGTCCGATCGGGCCTCTCTGTGGTTTCGGGCGGGGCATTTGGCGCAGATGCCGCGGCCGAGAGGGCCGCCCTTGCCGAGGGTGGCGCCGTCCTAAGGGTCCTTCCCCATGGCGTCGGCTCTGCAAAAGGCCACGAGGCGCTCGCCAACCTAAGCGTTTGTGCGCCATGGGAGGAGTTTTCTACACAGAACGCCATGGAGAGAAACACTCTCATCTATGCGGCAGCCGATCGCTCCCTGGTGCTTAAATGCCGCCTCAAGGAAGGAGGTTCCTGGCATGGCGCAGTGGACGCCTTGCGCAGACGCTCGTCTAACGTGTTTGTGAGAGACGACGGGAGCGCGCCGTCCAGAGCTCTCGCCTCGCTTGGCGCGAACCTGGTTTCCAGGCCGGAGCAGTTTCTTGAGACCCCTATCGAGACCGGCTTTACCAGGGCACTGTTCGACTTGGGATAGGCCGTCGCGCTATGAGGCCCCGATATACCCGAGTGCCAGGCCAACCAGAAAAACGATGCCTCCGCCAACGATGACTTGAATCACGGTACGGCTCAACGGGGTGTACATGAAGTGCCAACGGATATAGCTGATCGCAATCAGTTCAAAGAGCACGACAGCATAAGCGAAATCCAACGCGATCGAAAGCTGAGGAATCAAGAAAGGAAGCGTGTGGAGCATGCCGCCCAAGGCTGTGGCGATACCTGTGATGGCGCCGCGTCCTAGAGGAAGTCCGCGACCGGTCACCTTTCCGTCGTCGGACAGAGCCTCGGCCAACCCCATGCTGATTCCTGCGCCCAAGGACGCCGCTAAGCCAATAAAGAAGGTCTTATGCGTGCTGTGAGTTGAAATAGCCGTCGCAAACAGAGGCGCCAGTGTGGAAACAGATCCATCCATAAGGCCCAATAGCGCAGGTTGGACCTTCTGCAGCACAAACGATGGGTCGTGGTCTTCCTCCCCTATCCGTCGTCGCCTTAGATCCATCATTCTCTCATCCTTGGTGCGACATATGATGACACTACCGGTGTTCGCAGAACCTTAAAATGTGGCTGGGCGACCCGCACAACGACCGTTCATTCTCTAGGTCCTTTCTGACTATTTCTCCTTAAGGCGCCCTCTAGGCACGATTTTCGCCTTGCCTTGGACCGTGAGAATCTGGAGACAACCGCATAGACCGATCGCGCTGGTCAGTTTGGCCGTTGCTGCGGGTTGTCCG
>Ga0206876_1302_pt1 | contig 10255 bp, 9 predicted proteins | sample Alteio_BWOrgCont_10_FD_152619 | JGI IMG/M metagenome (GOLD analysis project Ga0206876, IMG submission 152619) | Enriched cells from forest soil in Barre Woods Harvard Forest LTER site, Petersham, Massachusetts, United States -... | ecosystem: Environmental > Terrestrial > Soil > Temperate forest > O...
AAAACCTCGGGTGCCACGATCAACTTTGTGATGGCTGGCAGTGGCCCGCCGCTTTTGCTGCTTCACGGATATCCGGAAACGCACGTGATGTGGCGCAAGGTCGCGCCGCAATTGGCGAAAAAGTTTACGGTGGTCGCAGCCGACCTTCGGGGATATGGAGACAGCAGCAAACCTGCGGGTGGTGGAGATCATGCTGCTTATTCGAAGCGGGCCATGGCCCAGGATCAACTCGAAGTAATGAACGGCCTCGGATTCCAAAAGTTTTTAGTCGTGGGCCACGATCGCGGCGGACGAGTGGCGCATCGGATGGCTCTCGATCACGCCGATAGCGTGCAGAAGCTGGTGGTGCTCGACATTGTGCCCACCTACAAGGTCTTTCATACGGTTACCAAGGAACTGGCCACATCCAATTTTCACTGGTTCTTCCTGATCCAGCCGGAACCGCTGCCGGAAACCATGATTGGCAATAGCGCCGAGGTTTGGCTCAAATCGCGGTTCAGCGCGGTTCCCGCGGACGCGATCAGCAAGGAAGCCTTTGCCGAATATCTGCGGGCGTTCCGCACGCCCGAGATGATTCACGCGACCTGCGAGGACTACCGCGCTAGCGCTTCGATCGATATGACTCACGACGAGGCGGACCTGCAGCGCAAGATCAGTTGTCCGGTTTTGGCGCTGTGGGCGGAAAAAGGCGCCATGGACCGGCAATACAAGGTGCTCGAAACGTGGAAGGAGCGGGCCTCCAACGTTTCCGGCAAGCCGCTTCCGAGCAGCCATTTCATCGCCGAGCAAGTACCTGAGATGCTTCTGGCTGAGTTGGGCCCATTTCTCGGCTGACCTTCGTTTTGCTCGCGCCGTTACTATTCTGAGCGGCCGCGCGGGGTTTCGAGTTAGCGCCATCCACGCTAAAATAAGGTGTACCCATGACTAAGCCAACTTCATCCACTGGGTTACGCCTGGTGTAACCGAAGTTTGCCGTGTGTGGTAGCTGGTTTGCGTCTCCCCTCCAGGAATGAACGAGCAGATGGCTACGCCCTCAAACGCGCCTAAGCACGATCTCTCTGCTTTGCGCATCGACGACGCGCAACGCGGGCGCAGCAACTTGGGAAGGCGTCTGGCGCTGCTCGTCGGCGGCCTGATTCTGCTGGCCGGGCTCTCGGGCGCGATCTTTGTATTTTGGGGCAGGAGCCCCGAAGTCGAAGTGGCGGTGGCGCAAAAACCGCCCGTCGGAGGGCGCGAAGCGTTGTTGAACGCCAGCGGATACGTTACGCCGCGCCGGAGAGCCACGATCGCCGCGAAGATTACGGGGTTGGTGACGGGCGTTTTCTTCGACGAGGGCTCGCATGTGCATGAGGGGCAAGTGCTGGCCACACTGGATGATTCGGATGCACGCCGTGCATTGGAGTCCGCAAAGGGCGATCGCGATTCTACAAAAGCTACAGTTCAGGATTACGAGGTGCAGCTGCGCAACGCCCGGATCACGCTCGGCCGAACGGAGCAATTGCAGCAGGCCGGGATAGACACGCAGGAGCAGCTCGATGCTGCGCGCACTGCCGTGGATAGCTTTCAGGCCAAAATCGATCTCGTCAAAGTGCAGGTGATGACCGCGGAAGCGCGGATTCAGGAGGCGCAGCAGGCGGTGGACAACTGCACGATTCGGGCGCCCTTCGACGGCATCGTGGTCTCCAAGGATGCGCAAATCGGCGAGATGGTCTCGCCGATCTCCGCGGGCGGCGGTTTTACGCGCACGGGAATCGCCACCATCGTGGACATGAATTCGAATGAGATCGAAGTGGACGTCAACGAAGCCTATATCGCGCGCGTCGTTCCCGGGCAAGCCGTTACGGCGGTTTTGGATGCGTATCCCGATTGGCAGATTCCCAGCCGGGTGCGCACCGTGATCCCCTCGGCTGATCGCGAAAAGGCCACAGTGAAAGTGCGCATCTCTTTTCTCAAATTGGACCCGCGGATTCTGCCGGATATGGGCGTCAAGGTGACGTTTCTGAGCGAAGAGCAGCATCACACCAAAAGCGGCAGCGAGGCTCCCGCGGGAGTCCTCGTTCCGCAGAGCGCCGTTCGCGACGACGCCGGCCGGAAAATCGTGTTCCTGGTGAAAGACAATCATGCCGAGCGCCGCGCCGTCACTGTTGGAGACGCCAAGGGCGGAGATGTGGAGATTATCGGGGGCCTGACGCAGGGCGATACCGTGATCGTCAAGGGCCCGCCGGACATCCGGGACGGGCAAAGCGTTCAGGTTCGGAAACAGGGGGAGTAATGGTCCGAGTGGATGGCAGCGGAGGCGCGAGCAGCCTCATCCGAGTGCGCGGACTGGATAAGACCTACCAGCGGGGCGGAGGAGAGATTCACGTTTTGCAAAGCTTGAACCTGGATGTGGAGAAAGGCGACTTCGTGGCCTTCATGGGTCCCAGCGGCTCCGGGAAAACCACTTTGCTGAATCTGCTCGGCGGGTTGGATGTGCCCACGCGCGGCACCATCACCGTTGCGGGCGACGAGATCACCCATATGTCCGGCAATAAACTTACGGAATGGCGCGCGCGCCACGTGGGTTTCGTCTTTCAGATGTACAACCTGATTCCGGTGCTGACCGCGTTTCAGAACGTGGAGCTTCCGCTGCTGCTGACCAAACTCTCGAAAGCGCAGCGCCGCAAACATGTGGAGACGGCGCTGGGCGTCGTGGGTTTGGCGGATCGCATGAATCATTATCCGCGGCAGCTTTCGGGCGGGCAGGAACAACGCGTGGCCATTGCGCGGGCGATTGTCGCCGATCCGACGTTTCTGCTCTGCGACGAGCCCACCGGCGATCTGGATCGCCAGAGCGCCGACGAAATCATGGCTCTCATCGAGGAGTTGGTGAAGGAGTACGGCAAGACGGTGTTGATGGTTACGCACGATCCTTTGGTTGCGCGCCGGGCAGGCACAACGCTTCATTTAGATAAAGGTCTGCTGGTGGAATCCGCGGAACCGCAGCAAGTGGCAGCGGGAGGGCGCCATGAAATTTAGCCGCTTGATTTTCGCGAACCTGCTGCGCAAGAAGATTCGTTTGCTTCTCACCATCGGCTCGTTTGCGGCGGCACTTTTCCTTTTCGCCTTTCTAGCCGTGGTGCGCGACGCTTTCAACCGCGGCGCGGATATCGCCAGCGCCGATCGCCTGTTCGTCATGAACCGCACCTCCATCATCAACCCGGAGCCTCTGTCCTATGCCGACAAAATCCTGCGTATTCCGGGCGTCAAAATGGTCACGCACGATAACTGGTTCGGCGGCGTCTACCAGGATGAAAAGAATTTCTTCCCGCAGTTCGTAATCGATCCCGCAAATCAGCGCCAGGTCTTCCCGGAGCTGATCGTTCCCGATGGGGAATGGCAGAATTTCGTGAAGGACCGCCAGGGCGCAATCGTAGGCGCCCGCACGGCGGAGCGCTTCGGCTGGAAAATTGGCGACCGCATTCCCCTCAAGGCCACGATTTATGGCAGCGGTAATTGGGAATTCAATGTCGACGGCATTTACCACGGCAAGCGCCCTCAGGACGATGAGACGCAATTCTGGATGCAGTGGGATTATTTCCAGGAGCACGTTCCCGCCGCCCTGAAAGGCCAGGTCGGCTGGTACGTCGTGCGCGTCGATACGCCGGATGATGCGGTGAGAGTTTCGAAAAGCATCGATGCGGAATTTGCCAATTCTCCGTTCGAAACCAAGACCGAGACCGAATCGGCGTTTGCCGCCAGTTGGGTGAAACAATTCGGCAACATCCGGTTTTTGATCGTCAGCATTGGCACGGTTGTGTTTTTCACACTGCTCCTCGTCACCGGAAATACCATGGCCATTTCCGTGCGCGAACGGACGGGGGAGCTCGCGGTCTTCAAGGCCATCGGGTTTTCCGATCGCAAGGTACTCTTTTTTGTGCTGGCGGAATCTCTCGTAATTGCGCTTGCGGGCGGGTTTGTGGGCCTGCTGCTTGCGGTTCTGGCGATCCCAATTCTCGCCAACGCCCTCAACGGGATGCTGCCGCAATTGGTGTTGTCGCCCTCGGTTTTCGTTTTGGGATTCGTGACGGCTCTGGCCGTGGGCCTGGCGAGCGGCCTTCTGCCGGGCTTGGGAGCGATGCGCCTGCAAATTGTGCACGCGCTGCGTAGGGTCTGAGATGCCGGGAATCGCGGCCAAACTTCTTTTTGGACTAATTTTCGCCGTTGCGGCGGTTTTTGCGCTGCTGATCCTTGTCGGCTTGCTTGCCGCGCTGCTCGCGCCGTTGCTCGGCTCGGTTCCCGTTTCCTACAATCTGCGCAGCATCAAAGCGCGGTGGACTTCGGCGATCGTCGCGGTGCTGGGCATCGCCGGAACAGTGGGCGTATTTGTGGCCATGCTCTCGCTCGCGAATGGCTTCAAGGCGACCCTGGTAGCCTCCGGATCGCCGGGGAACGCGCTCATCCTGCGCGCCGGTTCGCCTACAGAAATGATGGGCGGCGTGACTCTGGATTCCGTGCGCGTGGTGCAAGATGAGCCAGGCGTCGCGAGGGACGCGTCCGGGCCCTTGGTGACGCAGGAAGTAGTCGGCGTCATGCCGTTTCCGCTGATCTCCACGGGCACCGATGCAAACGTGCAGGTTCGCGGCGTATCTTCCAACGTTCTCCGCGTGCGTACATTCGCCAAAATCGCAGACGGAAGAATGTTCCAGCCCGGCCTTTCCGAAATCGTGGTGGGCAAAAACGCGTCCAAATCGTACGTCGGGCTGACCGTCGGCAATACCGTCCAATTTGGCGGAGGCCGTTGGCAGGTGGTGGGCATTTTTGATACGGGAGGCTCGGCCTTCGATTCCGAGATCTGGTGCGACGCCAAACTGCTCAATGAGATTCTCAAGCGGCCCGACAATATCTTTCAATCCATAACCGTTCACCTTGAATCTCCGCGGGACTTTCAGCAATTCAAGGACGCCGTAACCTCGGATCCGCGCATGAATGTGGACGTGACGCGGGAGGTCGACTATTACGCGAAACAATCCAACGTTATGACGCGCCTCATCACCGTTCTTGGCGGGCTGGTCGCAGCGATCATGGCTGTGGGCGCGATATTCGGCGCCCTCAACACAATGTATTCCGCGATCGCCGAACGGGGCCGCGAGATCGCCACGATGCGCGCGGTCGGCTTCAGCGGGTGGAACGTGATCCTCTCTTTTCTGTTTGAGGCTTTGTTGATTTCGCTTGTCGGCGGAATCCTGGGATGCCTGGCCGTGCTTCCGCTCAATGGGCTGACCACCAACACCATGAATTTCCAGACCTTCGCCAACGTCGCTTTCGCGTTCAAGATCACCTTCGATCTTTTGCTTCTGGGCGTTGTGTTTGCGCTGGTCATGGGCGTCCTCGGCGGATTGCTGCCGGCGATTCGCGCCGCCTCTCGCCCCGTCGCCGTGGCCCTTCGCGAGCTCTAGAAGTCTGAAGCGCGGCAAGTCTGAATCCACTCCGTCCGCCCCGCTTCAACGGCACAACCCCAAAAATGAAATGGCATGGCGTTTGCGATTCTTCTCTCCATTCACTTAATGCTCGCTGGTCACTCGAACGCTAGCAGGCTAGTATCTTTTGGAAATACCGAGGGAGCATTGCGTGATGCCTGACGACGTGAAGCAGAGTAGGACGGGACCGCTGAAAGATCTGAAGGTCATCGATCTTTCGCACATCATGGCCGGGCCTGCCTGCTCGATGCTGCTCGCCGATATGGGCGCGGATGTCATTAAGGTCGAGAGAATACCTCAAGGCGACGACTCGCGGCGTATGGTGCCGCCAACCATAGGCGAAGAATCGGCAGCCTTCCTGATCATGAATCGAAACAAGCGCGACATCGGCTTGGACCTCAGGGCGGAAGCCGGGCGCAATGTTCTCACTCGTCTGCTGAAAAATGCCGACGTGCTGATCGAAAATTTCCGCCGCGGCGCCATGGAGCAGATGGGTTTCGGCTATGACGCCGTGCATGCCCTGAATCCTAAGCTGATCTACTGCTCGATTTCGGGGTTCGGCCGCACCGGACCCTATGCCGATCGCGGCGGTTTCGACCTGGTGGCCCAGGGAATGAGCGGATTGATGAGCATAACGGGAGAAGGCCCGGGACATCCCCCTGTGAAAATAGGAGCGCCCGTCACGGATATCACGGCCGGAATTCTTGCCTGCCTGGGCATACTCGCCGCGTTGCATTCTCGCGAATCCTCCGGGCAGGGGCAGATGGTGGATACATCGCTGTTTGAAGCCGGGATCGTCCACACCTATTGGCATTCGGCCATGTGTTTCGCCACGGGCCGGGCGCCTGGCCCCATGGGATCGGCACATCCGTTGAACGCACCGTACCAGGCATTTCCCACTTTGGACGGCTGGATCACGGTAGGCGCCGCGAATCAGGGGAATTGGCTGCGCCTCGTTGATGCGCTCGATGCGCCGGAACTGCGGCCCAAATTGGAAGGAGACCCGCGCTTTTCGACCAATGCCGACCGCATGCGTAATCTCGAAGCGCTCACAGCTACACTTACGCCGCTTTTCAAGCGCCGCACCTCCGCCGAATGGCTGCGCCGCCTCGAGCAAGCCGGTGTTCCGGCGGGACCGGTTCTCGAAATTGGCCAGATGCACGCGGATCCACAGGCGATCGCGCGCGAGATGGTCGTCGAGACTATGCATCCCACCGCCGGACGAGTGAAGGCGATCGGGCTGCCCATCAAATTCTCGAATACTCCCGGGGGCGTGCGCCGGGCCGCACCTCTATTCGGCCAGCACACGCGCGAGGTGCTGCGGGAAAACGGCTTCTCCGACAGTGAAATTGAGCAATTGCTGGAGCAAGGAGTCATCCAGATGACGGATTCAATTCAGAAAGGCACAAAACTGTGAGCCAAGAGGTTCTTTACGAAATCGAGGATGGCGTAGGCCGCATCACCTTCAATCGCCCGGAGGCCCGCAACGCTCTCACCTTTCGCATGTACGAGCGGCTTGCGGAAATCCTGCAAGAGGCGGAACGCGACCCGGGTTTGAAGGCTTTGATACTGACGGGCGCGGGAGAGCAAGCCTTCGCAGCGGGAACCGATATTTCCGAGTTCAAGTCGTTCTCCCGCGCCGAGGATGCGCTGAACTATGAAGCGCGCATGGATCGCGTCCTCGACACGCTGGAACGCTCGCGAGTTCCCACGATTGCAGCGATCGCCGGAGCATGCACCGGGGGCGGCGCCGCGATCGCCATCTGCTGCGATATTCGCATCGGCGCGTCGAGCGCGCGCTTTGGTATGCCCATTGGGCGCACGTTAGGAAATTGCCTGTCGATGTCCAATTACACGAGGCTCGTATCCCTGCTCGGGCCGGCTCATGTGAAGGACATCATCTTCACGGCTCGTTTGGTCGGCGCCGGCGAGGCCCACGCGGCGGGACTGCTCAGCGAGGTGCTGCCCGATCACGCCGCGTTACTAAGCCGTGCCCACGAATTGGCCCGAACGGTTGCCTCGCAGGCGCCGCTCACCTTGCGCGCCACCAAGGAGGCGCTGCGCCGCATCCGGGAGAAAATGACGCCGCAGGAAGATCACGATCTGATTCTGATGTGTTACATGAGCCGTGATTTTCGCGAGGGCATGGACGCCTTCCTTAATAAGCGCACCCCCAAATGGACGGGAACGTAATTAACAGACTCTCGGGCTTCTGAGTCGACCCGCAGCTGTGCCGTCATCCGCACCCATAGAGACAGGCGGCAGATAGCGCGAAATTGTCGGAACGCGACCAGAAACGCGATGAGATAGATGAGCGCCAGCCCTCGCTGAAACGCAAATCGGGCCAGCCAGTATTCCGTGCCAAAAAGAGAGTGCCAAGCCATGACGATTTCCGATCCCTAAGGACCAGAACGCAGCGCGAAACGTATTGTGCTGCGTCTGTTTTTCCGCACCCTCTCGTCGGACCCTTGACTCCGCCTGATTATTGGAATACATAGGCGCAGCTTATCCCGCCCGCGTGGTTCTAAAGGGAGCGGGTCAGAGGAGAAGGACCCATGCACCTTCGCTCTTCTCGCCTTCGTTTTGCGGCATTTGGCGCTACGTTAGCATTGCTTGGCGCTCCCGTCGTTTTCGGCCAAATCAAGATTTACCCCACGGAATCTACCTTTGGCGCGCGGGAAAAGTACACCATGCGGGTCCCGAACGAGCGCCAGTCCGCTACGATCCGCATTGAAGGCGTCTTTCCCGAGGGGCTCGACGTCTATGACTTCGAATTCAAGCCCGGCTGGAAGATCGAGTTCAAGAAGGATGATAAGAGCAAGATCGTCGGTGCTTTCTGGATCGGCCGCATTGAGCCCTACGAATTCGTTGAATTCGGCATGCTGGCGATCAATCCCAAAGAGGGAACTCCCAACATGCTCTGGAAGTTCTATCAATTTTACGAGGACGGATTCAAAGAGGAGTTTACCGCGCCGCCGGACGCCAAGATGCCCTTGCGGCCGATGCCCGAGGTGACGCTTACTCCGGAGCCTTCGTCGCCGAAAAGCTGAGAGCTTTCTCTTAGACCTTCAGTAGTCGCTCGGCGTTGCCGTGACTGATTTTGCCCAGGTCGTCTGTACTGACCGGCAGGGCATTCAAAAAATTGCGTCCGACGGTATTGGGGCTGTACGGATAATCCACTGAGAAGAGGATGCGATCCGCCCCGACGACCTGCAGGGTACAGAGAAACGGCGGCACGGTGAAATATCCGCTGGTGGTGATATAGAAATTCTGTTGGAAGTATTCGCCGACCTTGCGTTTGAGATGTTTGGTCTCCCGCGAAAGCACGGCCTCGGCTCGCGCAATCGAAAACGGCAAGTCTTCGCCCATGTGCCCGATAATGATATTCAGTTTCGGGAAGCGATCGAATAGCCCGGAGGCGATCAGCCTCAGGCAGTGCAGTCCGGTCTCAACGTGCCAACCCCATGCCGCCGAGGAGAGATAAAACCCGAGTTGCCCGGGCAGGCCGCTGAAGTAGGCGTCCTCCACCGGCTTTGGCGGCAAGGTGGGGTGCAGATAGATGGGAACATCCAGAGCCTGCGCCGCCTCAAACAGAGGCGTAAACTGTGGGTCATCCAGGAAGACGCCTCTGGTCGTACCGTGTATCAACACGCCCTTGAATCCCAGTTTCCGCACGCAGCGCTCGAATTCGGTGGCCGCTTTTTCCGGCTCCTGCAAAGCCAGTGCGGCGAAACCGGCGAAGCGCTGCGGGTAAGCCTTTACTGCCGCCGCCAGCTTATCGTTGGAATCGCGGGTCAAAGCGGTCGCCCTTGGGCCATCCAGTTTGTCCAGACCGGCATTGGTCAGTGAGATGATCTGTAGATCAATTCCTGCCTCATCCATATCGGCGATACGGACTTTTCCCAGATCCAGCAGCTTATCTTCCACCGCTTTCACGAAATTATTGCGCGACGCCGACTGCATTTCCGCGGACGCTTTCAAGACTTCTGGTGTGGCGAAATGCTCTTCCAGGGTGATCGTTCGCATGGATTCAGACTGTTCGCCTCCGGATACGCGCACAACTCTATCATGTGCTTCGTCTCTCATCGAGCGAGGCTGCCCCATCGCTAGCGGAGCGCCGCAAAATGGCTTACTTCACCGCCGCCGTTCAATGCTCGTTCAATGCCCGTGAATTCAGGGAACTAAGGATTACTGGCTTTATCTTTGATGGAAAGCAACTCGACTTCAAAGATGAGTGTGGTGTTCGGACCGATCACGTTGCCGGCACCGCGCTCACCGTAAGCGAGATTGGGAGGAATAAAGAACTGCCATTTGGCGCCGACCGGCATGAGCTTCAAAGCTTCCTTGAACCCAGGAATAACCATGCCCACCTGGAAAGTGGCCGGTTTGCCTGCTTCGGACTTATCGAATTCGGTCCCATCGATCAGCGTGCCGCGGTAATTGCAGGTGACCGTGTCGGCATCGGTCGGCTTCTGGCCCTCGGCGGTCTTGACGATCTTGTATTGCAATCCGCTCGGTAAGGTGACGACTCCGTCCTTCTTGCCGTTATCGGTCAGGAATGTTTCGCCGGCCTTCTGATTATCCTCGGCCTCCTTGGCCTTCGCCTGCATTTGCTTTTGATTCACTTCCTGCTGCAAAGCGGCCATGGTGTTATTGAGTTCGTCGTCAGACATCGCCAGCTTCTGGCCGGCGAGCGCGTCCCGCAAACCCTTGATCAGCACATCAGTGTTTACATCGATGCCCTGGCCTTTCAACGTCCTTGCCACTCCAACGCCAATGCCATAACTCACTTTATC
>Ga0206876_1305_pt1 | contig 10128 bp, 7 predicted proteins | sample Alteio_BWOrgCont_10_FD_152619 | JGI IMG/M metagenome (GOLD analysis project Ga0206876, IMG submission 152619) | Enriched cells from forest soil in Barre Woods Harvard Forest LTER site, Petersham, Massachusetts, United States -... | ecosystem: Environmental > Terrestrial > Soil > Temperate forest > O...
CGGTTTTCATTTATTGCACTTTTAGGTTTAACACCTATACTCGGTATATCGCAACAAACGGTGATATATAGTGAACCTCAAGCCACCTATACAAAAGCACTCGATCTGTTTGAGAGTCAACGTTATTCAGCAGCAGAACATTTATTTGAGCAGGTTTCAAAGTTAAGCCCTTCGGAATCGAACATGAAAATAGATGCTGATTATTACTCGGCTGTATGTGAAATGTACCTTTTTCATGATGATGCTGAGAAGCGAATGACGGGCTTTATTGCGATGCATCCGCAAAGCCCTAGAGTAAAGAAGATTGATTTTTTACTTGGTAACTCATCTTACCGTACCCGTAAGTTTAAAGATGCTATTACCTGGTACACCAAAGTGGAACCGGGAAACCTTGATAAAGACGAACAACAGGAATTCTATTTCAAAAAAGGATATTCATGTTTCCACCAGAATCAATATGATTCAGCTAAAAGAGATCTTGCTGAAGTAAAAGATATGGGGAATACCTATTCACCTGCAGCTATGTATTACTATAGCTATATAGCATACAAGCAAGGGAATTATCAGACAGCTATTAATGGCTTTTTGACCTTGAAAAAAGACCAAAAGTTTGGCACTACCATTCCTTATTATATAGCCCAACTCTATTATCTGCAAGGCAATTATGATAAAGTACCCGAAGCCGTTATACCGCTTATTGATTCAGCTAAAAAGCCTGACGCCTTGTTTAATGTTGACCAAACCAATCAGTTAATTGCAGAATCGTACTATCACTTAGGTAAATACAAAGAAGCTATTCCTTACTTCATAAAATTCTCTAATGGTGGTAGCTTAATGGAAACGCAGGCCTACGAGTTGGCTTACAGTTATTACGCTACTTCGAACTACAAAGAGTCTATTCATTGGTTTCAAAACGCAGCCTATGGCAATGATTCACTTGGGCAAAATGCTTTGTACTACTTAGCCTGTGCATACTTAAAAACAGGCAACAAACAATCAGCTAGTGCCCAGTTTTACGCAGTTTACAAAATGAAGTACGACCCAAAATTGAAAGAAGATGCTTTGTTCAACTATGCTAAACTGTCGTATGAAATTGCTTTCGACCCTTTCAATGAAGCTATACAAGCATTTAATCAATACCTGGCAGATTATCCTAATTCCCCTCATAGAGAGGAAGTGTACCGATATTTGGTGAATGTTTATTTAGGTACACGTAATTATCCGGCAGCACTTGAATCGTTGGATAAGATTAAGAATTGGGATACTCAATTACAATCCGTTTATCAAAGATTAACCTATTACCGTGGTGTTGATCTCTTCAACAACAACCAAATGGGTATGGCTGCAACTTATTTTGATAATTCCTTGAAGTACAATTTCGACCAGAAACTTCATTTGCAAGCATATTATTGGAAAGCTGAAGCGCTATATAGAGAGAAGAGTTATGATGGCGCAATAAAAGCATACAATGCATATATAGAACAATCGGAAGCCTTCAGTACTAAGGAATACGGGCTTGCATTATATGGAATTGGTTATGCTTACTTTGAAACAAAAGATTATGAGAATGCCAATATTGCTTTCAGGAAATATGTTGATAAAGAACAGGATGACAAAAAGAGATTAAGCGATGCATATAATAGAATTGGAGATAGTTACTTTGTCCGTCGCGATTTTGAATCGAGCGTACCCTATTACACAAAAAACATTGAACTGAACTTGTATGATATGGATTATGCATCATACCAAAAGGCACTTGCCTTAGGGGTAATGCATAACCTGCCTGAAAAAATTTCTACCCTTGAGGCATTCCTGAAACAATATCCTAAGAGTAGTTATAGGCCTTCTGCTATGGTTGAACTGGCTAATACGTATGAACTGAATAACCAGCATGACCAAGCATTAGCAGAATACCAAATGGTATTGGATACATATCCTAACAGCCAGTTTACAAACCATTGTTTACTGCAAAAAGGCATGATATATTTTAACCAGAATAAGAATGAAGATGCACAATTAGCTTGGAATGCAGTTGTAATGAGAGATAAAAATTCTGCTGACGGATCTGAAGCATTGAATCATATTAAAATGCTATACACCACCTCTGGGCAAATCGATAAATTGCAATCATACTTCAAAGCAAACGGTGTAAATCTCTCACAATCTACGCTTGATTCAGCAACTTTTTCCGTAGTTAAATCAGAATACCTCGCAGAGAATTATACTAAAGTGGTACCAGATATTAATTCCTATTTACAACAATATCCGCAAGGCGCTTTCTCTGGCGAGGCTCGTTTTTACAGGGCTGAATGCTTATACAGGCAAAAGAGTTACGATAGTGCGTATGTTGATTATGCAGCTATTTTAAAGTTTCCTAAGAATTATTATACTGAAACTGCCTTGGCAAAAGCATCGAGAATGGCCTACGATAAAAAGAGCTATACCCTGGCCCTGGACTATTACAATCAATTAGCACCTATTGCACAGTTTCCGGCTAATCTAACTAATGCGAAAATCGGTAAAATGCGCTGCAATTTCTTTTTGAATAAATACGATGCAACTATTGGTGCAGCAGATACCGTATTACAAACCCCGCAAATGGATAAGCCTATCTATGCAGAAGCCGATCTGCTCAAGGCAAAATCGTACTTACAGAAAGGTGCAAATGATTCAGCTGAGGCAAATTTCAAGCATGTTATTGCCCTTACCAATAGCGAAATGGAAGCGGAATCGAAATATAATGTTGCGTATATAGAGTACCTGAAGAATGATGTTCCGGCATCAGAGAAAATGATATTCGACCTTGTGAACCAGGAACCCTCTTACCCTACCTGGATGGCAAAAGGACTTATTTTATTATCTGACGATTACATTAAGGCTAATGATAACTTCCAGGCTAAACAAACCCTGAATACGGTTATTGATAATGCTACCGATACTACCAATATCAATTTAGCAAAACGTAAATTGGTTGCTATTACAAACAGTGAAAAGGCAACGCTTCCTAAACCGGCAACCCAGGATACGGTTATTCCTTTTTCAACGGATAGCACAAAGTATAACAAACTGTTCAAGCAATAAACAACGCAATGAGAAAGAGTTTGAAATACATAGGAATTGCAGGGGCTTTATTAAATGGAAGTATTCTATTTGCTCAGCATAAGAATATTGACACAATTGAATACCATGTTGTTCAACAAGCCAACGCTAACATTGCTAATGGGGCTAAACTGAACAATAACCCTGCAATAGCGGATACCATGAAACCTTCACGTAAGGTAGACTATACAACAATTGGTAACCAATTTGGTACAACTTATATTCCACAAACATTACAGGCAGTTCAACTTAAAGGCGAACCGCTTGAAAAATTAGAACACTCTTTCTTAAACGTTGGTGGTGGTAATTATAATACTGCTTACCTTGAATACTTTTTCAACTCTCTTCGTTCCAAAGATTGGGATTATGGTATTCACCTTAACCATTTATCATCAGATTATAAATACAATGATGCTGTAAGCAATTTTAATTATAACGATATTAACCTGTTCGGAAAGCGTTATATACAGAATCACATTTTGACTGCCACTGCAGATTTTGATGAGCACATGGTACATGACTACGGGTATAATACAACCGAAAACCAACTCATAAATGATGTAACCAGACAACAATACAGTTTATTGGGTGGTGCCCTTGAGTACACAAGCCAGTATAAAGACTCTACAAGAATTAACCACGACATTAAAGCCAGCTACTATACTTATTCTGAATCAGATAAGGACTCTGTTACAGGCCATAACACAATAGAAAATAACTTCAACTTAGACGGGCATATTTCTGCTTTTGTACAAAAACAAAAGGTAGATATAAAATTCCTGGCCCAGTACTATAACGAGAACTATGACAACGGCAGTAATACAGCGTGGAACCTTGAAGTAAATCCATATGTAGCTACCGTAGAAAAGCATTGGGACGCACATATTGGCCTGAAAGCATACCTTGATGCTGTAAACGGTGGTACAACAATAGAGCCTGACCTACTTGTTCGTTACCATATAGCTGGTGATGCTGCAATAGCTTATGCAGGAATCGATGGTGACAGGCAATATAATAGCTACAGAAGCCTAACAGCTACTAATCCGTTTTTGCAAGATACCCTAAGCTATCAATATACTACTACTGCATATCATGCATTTATTGGCTTCTCGGGCAATATCACTAATCAAATTACATACGATGTGAATGGTTCAGAATCACAGGTAAAAAATATGCCTTTGTTCGTTACCGATACAAATGAATTTCTACGTAACCGCTTTACGGTGGTTTATGACAATGTGCAGGTATTGAACGCGCATGCTGACATTGGATATAGAATGAAAGAAGACATTCGTTTTACAATAAGTGGCGATTGGTATAACTATGCTGCAAGTAATCAGATAGAAACATGGTACCACCCTACCCTTAAAATAAACCTGCTTGGTGAGTATACGCTAATGACCAAATACATTTTAAGAGCTGATATATACTATGTAAATTCCCAGTATGCGCCTGAATATGTAAGCGGCATACTTACTGCAAAACAACTGGCTGGCTACCCCGACTTTAACCTTGGTATAGACTATAAATACAATAAGTTCTTCACCGCCTTCCTGCACCTTAATAATCTGGCAAATACAGCCTATATGCAGTGGGATAATTACCCTACCCAACGCTTTAATTTCATGCTGGGTGCAAGGCTTACTTTTTAAGGAAAATATTTCTACATAAAGTTAGCTGATTTTTATACCTTTGCCTACCATAAAAACGTAGTGCAATGGAATCAACGCTGACACAGACAAAGAGCCAAGATTTAGAGGTTTCTGCTATGGCAGAAAACCTTATCGGTTCTGAGATACTTAAGATAGCCGGAGAGGTTAATGAAAAGATACGAAAAGGTGAAAAGGTATATAACTTTACGGTTGGTGATTTTAACCCCGAAATTTTCCCTTTACCTGCTGAGCTTAAAGCCGAAATAATTTCGGCTTATAATGGCAACCAGTCTAATTATCCTCCTGCTGATGGCGTACTTACATTAAGACAGTCAGTAGCAAAGTATTTAAAGAACACCCTTGACTTAGATTATTCTCCTCAATCTGAAATTTTAATTGCAGGTGGTTCTAGGCCGATAATTTATGCCGCTTACCGTGCAATCCTTAACCCGGGCGAATCTGTTATTTATCCTGTTCCTTCATGGAACAATAATCATTATGTGCACCTGACAGGCGCAAAACCAATTGAAGTAGCTGCTGGACCGGAAAGTAACTTATTGCACTGTGCTCGCCACAAAACCCTACAGGTACAGTATTTACGAAACAAGGCCTGTTGGATATATGTAATCTTGTAATAGAAGAGAATAAACGCCGTGGCGACAAAAAGCCTGTTTACGTATTATACGACCAGGTTTACTGGCAACTTACTTTCGGCGATGTAAAGCATTACAACCCTGTTTCACTTTGTCCTGAAATGCGCGACTATACCATTTTTGTAGATGGTATTTCAAAAGCATTTGCAGCTACCGGTGTGCGTGTAGGTTGGGCCATGGGCAATAAAAAAGTGATAGACAAAATGAAATCTATCATTGGCCACGTGGGTGCCTGGGCACCAAAAGCTGAGCAGGTTGCTGTAGCAAAATATTTAGAGAACACTACAGCTGTAAACACATTCATGACCAGCTTCCGTAAAGAACTTATTCAACGACTTGATGGCTTTTACAAAGGCTTTCAGCAACTGAAGAAAGACGGATTTAAAGTTGATGCAATAGTGCCACAAGCAGCTATATACCTTACCGTTCAATTGGACCTGAAAGGAATGAAAACCCCTGACGGAAGCAAATTAACAAATAGTGAAAGCGTAATGCAATACATACTTAACGAAGCCGGTGTTGCACTGGTACCTTTTTATGCTTTTGGCGCTTCAACTGAATCTACCTGGTTCCGTTTATCGGTAGGTACTGCTCAGGCTAATGGAATTGATGAAGTATTTGTAAAACTTAAGTCAGCACTTGAAAAGCTGAAAGCTTAGTATGAACAAACATCACTACTGTATAATAATGGCTGGCGGCGTTGGTAGCCGCTTTTGGCCAATGAGCCGCACCAATCACCCAAAGCAGTTTATTGATGTACTGGGTATTGGCAAATCACTTATACAGCAAACCTTCGATCGCTTTACCCAGCTTTGCCCACCTGAAAACATTTTTGTAGTTACACATGAACAATACAGGAAACTGGTAAAGGAACAATTACCTGCTATTCATGAAGAAAATATACTTTGTGAACCTGCACGTAAAAACACAGCTCCTTGTGTTGCCTATGCATCATATAAAATTGCCAAAAAGGATCCTAAAGCGCTTATTGTTGTTGCTCCTTCCGACCACCTTATTTTAAAAGAAAAAACATTTATAAAAGCTATTAAGGCTTGTTATGATAAAGCCGCTTCGGAAGATTGCCTGCTAACAATTGGTATCCGCCCGCTTAGGCCTGATACCGGTTATGGTTATGTTCAATTCAAAGAGTCACCGGTTAAGGAAAAAGACACGCGCATTAAAAAGGTTAAAACGTTTACCGAAAAGCCTGACCATGAAATGGCTGTTTCGTTCTTACAGAGTGGTGATTTCCTATGGAACTCAGGCATTTTTATTTGGAGCGTTACCAGTATTATAAAAGCGCTGGAACAATATCAACCGGAAATTGCAGACCTTTTCAAAGAAGGTAATAGCGTTTACTATACATCCGAAGAAAAGAAATACATTGAAAAGGTGTATGCACATTGCAAAAGTATTTCCATTGACTATGGTGTAATGGAAAAGGCAAGCAACGTATACGTCCGTAGTTCTGCAATCGGTTGGTCCGATCTTGGTACATGGGGATCGCTGTACCAGCATATACCTAAGGACAAGGAAAAGAACGCTGTGGTAGGTAAAAATGTATTGCTGTTCCATTCCAAGGGTTGCATAGTGCACGTACCTAAAAATAAGCTTGCTGTTATCGAAGGTCTCGAGGACTATATTGTTGTTGAATCTGGTGATACCTTACTTATTTGTAAAAAGCAAGACGAGCAGCAGATCCGCAACTTTGTGAACGAGGTTAAGGCTCGTAAGGGCGATAAGTTCATCTAGTATAATACCTTAATGCTGTTTTCGTCGGGGCGGCTTTTGCTCCATGCCTGCCTGTGTTTCCTAAACTAGTATCATTTCCAGCTAACCCGCGCCCACCTTTACCTATTTCTCTAATCCAATGCCAGGTCAATTGGTGTCATTTAAACAAAAAATGCCGAAAAAAATCCCGGCATTCCTTTATAAAATCGTTTTACGTTTACTCTACTGTGATAGTAATCGTCTTGCTCCAGTCTTTTCCTAATGACATATGCATACCATCAGCAAATTGTAGGGTGAGTGTATGTTGGCCAGGACTTAGTTTAAGAGTATCTACCGTTTGACCTTTGCCAAAATGCAGGTGAGTTGAATCTTTTGGGACCATTTGTCCCTTTTCTATAAAGCTGCCATCAACTATCAGGTGATGGTGGCCTTTACCTGCGTTCAAGGCGCCTGCGGGTTCAACAATCATTCCGCTAACACCCATTTGTACAATTACAGGAGACTTCACCTTGTCACCATCTTTCAGGTTTACAAAATAAACACCATTTGCTTGCTTTACTGAATCCGATGTTGGTTGTTGCTTATCCGAGTTAGCTTCTTTACCTGATTGGTTACAGGCAATAATTGCTGTTGCTAAAAGCCCTGCTGCTAAAAATTTAATTTTCATTTTAATTAAGGTATAAGGATGAAATTGTTAATCAATATTATAGATGACCATTGGCAATATTAAAGAAAATTCGGTGAATGAAATAATAACAACAATGAATAGGGCTAATCAGCCGTCAACTATTAATGATAATAAAGGTCATCAGTATGCAAACGCAGATAACGGCGCAGTGCAAAAAAAGTGCTTAATGCGGAAATGAATATGCCTAGGAATAACATCATGCCGGCAATTATTAAATAAGCACTCATATTATGAAGTTTCGTGAGCTCAAAACCCTCCATTTCAGATTCCGCTGCGTGTATAGTAGCCAATATCATACATATTGCAATTAATGCAGCATACAAACCATTACGCACCCCTACCCATAAAAATGGCTTACGAATAAAGCCCTGGGTAGCGCCTACCAATTGCATAGTTTTAATAATAAAGCGCTTGGAATAGATAGTCAGGCGTATAGTATTATTAATAAGCGCCAATGCCACCAGTAAAAGTAACATTCCGAAACCAGCCATGATCAGCGTTATCTTTTTTATGTTGCGGTTCATTCCATCAATAAATGAACTTTGATAGATGACCTCTTTCACTTCAGGGTATGATGAGAATTTTTTCTCTATCCATTTCAAGCTATCGTTATTCAGGTATTCGGCTTTTAAGTGAACATTAACTGATGCCGGTAGCGGGTTATATCCCAACAGGCTTTCAAAGTCCTCCTTATTTACACTGCGTAACTGCTTTGCAGCAGAGTCCTTACTTATAAATGCCGTATTACGTACATAGGGCGAAACATCAAGCGTTTTTTGCAATTTGGCTGCATCGGCATCTTTTACATTATTGTTCAGGAACAATAATACATTGGCCTGTTCCTTAACAGTACGGGTAATCTTTTGCCAGTCGAGAATTAGAAGTGCCAACAGGCCCAAAATAAACAACACCAATGATATACTTACCACCGTTGTAATAGATGATGAACGAAGTCTGTTTCTTAAGGGTTGTGCCAAAATTGAATGTTTTACCGTACGAAACTACTAATTAATGACAATGCCATTTTGACCCAAAAGCACATAATATTAACAGTGATTAGTCAATTAGGAGTTAGCGTTAAAGTTATTGAGGTTCCGATTTGGGGCGACTCTAGCTCCCTACTTGCCTGTTTTCCATATACTCGCATCATTTGCAGCTAACCCGCGCCCACCTTTTACCTATTTCTAAAAGAACATACTAAGTACTATAGTATTGAGTGAGCAACATCACAGTTTCTCACGGAATTTTTCCTAACTTTGCCCTATAATATCAAGCTATGCCAATATATCATTCACTGGGTAAAATACCTCATAAGAGGCATACCATTTTCAAGAAAGCTAATGGCAAGTATTACTATGAGGAATTATTTGGTACCGAAGGGTTTCATGGCATGTCTTCCTTGCTTTATCATGCCAACCGTCCTACCCAGGTAAAGGCAATTGGCAAGGCTATTGATGTAGCCCCTAAAATTGCTGTTGAGAATAACATAAGGGCAATGTTATTGAAAGGGTTTGAGGTTCCGCCAACAGACGATTTTTTAAAGAGCCGCAAGATATTATTAGCTAATAGTGATGTGCATTTGGGCCTTGCTGCTCCGCGTACATCAATGAAAGACTATTTCTACAAAAATGCCGACGCCGATGAAATGATATTCATTCACAAAGGCAAGGGTGTATTACATACTTTCCTGGGGCAATTACCATTCGATTATGGCGATTACCTGATCATTCCACGTGGTATGATATACCAGATAGAATTCAAAACCAAGGATAACAGGATTTTATTCTTAGAATCTTTCAGCCCTATTTATACCCCGAAGAGATACCGTAATGAATTCGGGCAATTGCTGGAACACTCACCATTTTGTGAGCGTGACCTGCGCAAGCCTGAAAAATTAGAAACCATTGATAAAAAAGGTGATTTTACCCTTAAAATAAAGAAAGAAGGAAAGTTGTTTGATGTGGTGTATGCATATCACCCATTTGATGTAGTGGGATGGGATGGCTACAATTACCCGTATGCTTTCTCTATACACGATTTTGAACCTATTACCGGCCGCGTGCACCAGCCACCACCTGTTCACCAGACATTTGAAGCACATAATTTTGTGGTTTGTTCTTTCTGTCCGCGGTTATATGATTACCACCCGCAAGCTATACCTGCACCATATAATCATAGTAATATAGATAGCGATGAGGTATTGTATTATGTTGATGGTGATTTTATGAGCCGCAATGATATTAAACTTGGCCATATAACCCTGCACCCGAAAGGTATACCCCACGGACCTGCCCCTGGAGCTATG
>Ga0206876_1296_pt1 | contig 10122 bp, 10 predicted proteins | sample Alteio_BWOrgCont_10_FD_152619 | JGI IMG/M metagenome (GOLD analysis project Ga0206876, IMG submission 152619) | Enriched cells from forest soil in Barre Woods Harvard Forest LTER site, Petersham, Massachusetts, United States -... | ecosystem: Environmental > Terrestrial > Soil > Temperate forest >...
TTCGTTGTATTTCCAGTCGCATGCGTCGTGTTCGTGTCAATTAATTGTTGAAACACATCCCGTGCCAACTGCCGCTGCGTCGCATCCAGCGTCTGCGCCTGAACGCACACACCCACCAAGGCCATCAGGCCCGCCACCAAAACTGTTTTCATTTTCAAGGAAGTACTCCGCTATTCATCATAACGGCAACTTTCTGCATCCCCAACACACGCAGTTGCTTTGCACGACTCCTTACGCTCTACTCCTTTTCTGCTCCCGCAAACTCTGCCAGCTACCATCGCTAGTCCATCCACCATCCACCGCCAGCGCATGTCCATTTACAAACCCGCTCTGTTTCGGATCAGCCAAAAACAAAATCGCCCGCGCCACATCTTCCGGCTGCGCAAACCGAGCCATCGGGATCCTCCCCGTAATGTCCTCGTCTGTATAAACGCTCTTCGCCTGGTCCGCCGCATCCATCTCCGTCTTCACCCAGCCGGGACAAACAGCATTCACACGAACGCCGCGTCCGCCCCACTCACCGGCCAGCGTCCGAGTCAGTCCGACCAATCCGTGCTTCGACGAGTTATACGCCGAGCGGTCGCTCACTCCCACCAACCCTGCAATCGACGCCACATTCACCACACTTCCCTCACCCTGCGCCAGCATCAATTTCCCGAACTCTCTCGCCAGCACAAACGGGGCCACCAAATTCACCTCCAGCACCTGCCGAAACTTCTCCACACCCATCGTCTCCGCGGGCTCGATACAACTGATCCCGGCATTGTTCACCAGCACGTCCACGCGTCCCCACTTCGACTTCACTGCCTCCGCCACGCGCGCAACATGCGCCTCATCGCAGATGTCTCCCACAAATTCTTCCGCCTCACCACCCGCATCGCGAATCGCCTTCAACACTCCCGCGCACGATTGCCTGTCCATCAGTGCGAGCGCATACTCCGCTTCGGCCAGCACCTCAGCCGTTCGTCTTCCAATCCCCTGCGCCGCTCCCGTTACGATTGCAATTTTCATAAATCCACTCTAAATCCTGTCATCCTGAGCGAAGCCGCGTAGCGGCGAAGTCGAAGGACCCGCCACCCTGCTTCCACCCCAACTCAAGCTCGAAGCTTTTTACTTCGACTTTATGCCTGTCTTTCCAGCAACTTTCTATCCCACGCACCCAACTCAGCGCCACCCACATACGTACTCTGCAAAAACTCCATCAGCATTTCGTCCGGCGCTTCCGCCTCGCGAACATCTTCATACAGCAGCAGGAACTCGCCCAGCTTTTCATCGTAGACGGCCTGCGCAGGCTCAACTTTCGCTGCAGCAAATCCTTTTGGCGCCGGAGCCGCATAGCAATAAAATGCAGCCCTCCCTAACCCGCCATTCCCCGGCCAGAATCCCGTGCTGATCACCTCGCGCGAATAAGCCTCGCGCATAATCCAGTCGAATTCTGGCCGCACAGGAGCCGGCCGCCCGGAAAATCTCGTCACCGCCAAATCAAAGCTGCCCCAGAAAAAATGTACCGGGCTCACCTTGCCCAGGAACTTCGCAGAAAATCTCTGGAACACTTCGTCCACGCTCATCAGCACGCGCCAGAACCGGCTCACCGCCTCGGCATCGTATGACGCATGTACTTCATCCTCTGAAAATGGAATCGGATGCGCCTGCTCACATGGCATCTCATGCAGTGTCACTTGCACGCCCAGTTCCGCCAGCATCTTCTTGTATTCCGTAAAGAACGCCGCCACACTCATTGCGCGCAACGGCATCGCCGCATTCTCACCCTTGCTTGTTCTAAAAACCAGCTCATGCCGGATGAAATCAAACTCAACTTCGAGAAAATTCTCGCCATACGGCATCGCCGAAGTATTCAATCCACGCGCGCTCACATATAAAGGCACGTTCCACCAGTGCGCCTGCATCGGACTCAACGCCAGCCGAGTCTTACCAACGATCTGCGTCCACATGTGCAGCGTATCCGCAGTCGCAGCCCAGTCTTCCCACTTCAGTTCCGGCCAGACAATTTCTGTTCTACGATTCGTCAACGCGTCCCCCAGTTGAAACTGTCATCCTGAGCGAAGCTGTTCGCGTACTCGCGAACAGTGAAGTCGAAGGACCTGCCATGCAGTATGTAGCCGCACTTGAGTTCGAACCTTCTCACCTCAACTCATAAATTGCTACCCTCTGTCGTAATTCAGGTTCTGTCCCAGCCACCGCTCCGTCTCTTCCACACTCCATCCCTTGCGCTGGGCATAATCTTCTACCTGGTCTTTGCCAATCTTCCCCAGCGAAAAATAACGCGATTCCGGATGCGCAAAATACAGTCCACTCACGCTCGATCCCGGCCACATCGCGTAGCTCTCCGTAATCTTCATCCCCGTCGTGGCTTCAACATCCAGCAGCCGCCATATCGTGCCCTTCTCCGTGTGGTCCGGGCACGCAGGGTACCCAGGTGCAGGCCGAATCCCGCGGTATCCCTCCGCAATCAACTCCTGCGGCGTCAAATTTTCCGAGCGCCCATATCCCCACACATTCCGCACATGCTTGTGCAGGCATTCCGCAAACGCCTCTGCCAGTCTGTCCGCAAGCGCCTCGGTCATAATCGCGTTGTAGTCGTCGTTGTCCTTGCGGAACCGATCGCACATTTCGTGTACGCCGATCCCTGTCGTCACTGCGAACGCGCCAATCGAATCGTGCAGCCGCGTCTCGCGCGGCGCAATAAAGTCTGCCAGCGACCGGCACGGCTCCTTGCCCTCACGGCCCGCCTGCTGCCGCAAAAAGTGGAACCGTTCCACCACTTCGCCGTGCGTCTCGTCCGTATACAGCTCCACATCGTCGCCCACCGCATTTGCGCGAAACAATCCATACACCCCGCGCGCAGTAATCAACTTCTCTTTCACTATCTTGTCCAGCAGTTTCTGCCCATCCGCAAAAATCTTGCGCGCCTCCGCGCCCTGCTTCTCGTCGTCAAGAATCCGCGGATAGATCCCCTTCAGCCCCCATGTATGGAAAAACGGGCTCCAGTCAATGAACTCTCGCAGCGTTTTCAGCGGAAAATCTTCCATCACCTTGATGCCGAATGCTTCCGGCACCGCAAGGTCTTCCACCTTCCACACAATAGAAGTCCGCCGCGCCCGTGCCTCTTCAATCGGCACCGTGGTCTGCTTGGGCGTCACGTATGCCAGTCTCACCGACTCATACTCCGCCCGATGCTGCTTCTCAAACTCTTCGCGGCCGTCCTCGCTCATCAGGCTCGTCGTCACCGGCACTGCCCGGCTCGCATCCACAATGTGCACCACCGGCTGGCTATAGTGCGGCGCTATCTTGATCGCTGTATGCGCGCGGCTGGTCGTCGCTCCACCCACCAGCAGTGGCAACTTCATCCCCTGCCGCTCCATCTCTTTTGCCACGTGCACCATCTCATCCAGCGACGGAGTAATTAACCCACTCAGCCCAATAATGTCCGCACGAACTTCCTTCGCGCGTTCCAGGATCTTTTCCGCCGGAACCATCACGCCCAGGTCGATCACCTCGTAGTTGTTGCATGCCAGCACCACGCCCACAATATTTTTCCCAATATCGTGGACGTCACCCTTCACCGTCGCCAGCACAATCTTTCCCTGCGCCTTTACCTCGTGCCCAGCGGCAATCATCTCCGCCTTCTCCGCCTCCATAAACGGGGTCAGGTAAGCAACCGCCTTCTTCATCACGCGAGCACTCTTCACCACCTGCGGCAAAAACATCTTGCCCGCTCCAAACAAATCACCCACCACGCTCATACCCGCCATCAGCGGTCCTTCAATCACCAGCAGCGGCCGCCCCAGCTCCGCACGCGCCTCTTCCGTATCGATCTCGATGTACGCGTCAATCCCCTTGACCAGAGAATGCGTAATCCGCTCCTCAACGGTTCCGCTGCGCCACTCCTCAGCCTTTTTCTCCGCCGCAACATTATCCGTGCCCGCCGCCTTCAGCGCTTCACCGTGCTCCACCAATCGCTCGGTCGCATCCGGCCTCCGGTTCAGCAATACGTCTTCAACCATCTCCTTCAGTGCCGGCTCAATCTCTTCGTAAACCTCCAGCATGCCGGCATTCACAATGCCCATGTCCATACCGGCGGCAATCGCATGATACAGAAATGCCGAATGCATTGCCTCGCGCACAACATTATTTCCGCGGAAGCTGAACGACACATTGCTCACGCCGCCGCTCACCTTCGCATGCGGCAGGTTCTGCTTAATCCAGCGCGTCGCGTTGATGAAGTCCACCGCGTAGTTGTTGTGCTCCTCCATCCCCGTCGCCACCGTCAGGATGTTCGGATCGAAAATAATGTCTTCCGGCGGAAACCCAACCTCATCCACCAAAATTTTGTACGCACGCTCGCAGATGCGAATTTTGTCCTCGAACGTCGCCGCCTGTCCCTGCTCGTCGAACGCCATCACCACTACCGCAGCACCATACTTCAGCACCATCCGCGCGTTCTCGCGAAATTTGTTCTCCCCCTCCTTCAGCGAAATCGAATTGACGATGCCCTTCCCTTGCAGGCATTTCAACCCCGCCTCAATCACCTCCCACTTCGACGAGTCCACCATGAACGGAGCCTTCGCCACCTCCGGCTCGCTTCCCAAAAGCTGCAGGTAGCGAGTCATCGCAGCCACACCATCAATCATTCCCTCGTCCATGCAGATGTCGATGACATTGGCCCCGTTCTCCACCTGCTGCCGCGCCACGCTCACGGCTTCTTCGTACTTGCCATCCTTAATCAGACGCGCGAACTTCGGCGACCCGGCCACATTCGTCCGCTCGCCAATCATGATGAACACGCCCGGCTGCTGCGTGAACGGCTGCGATCCTGAAAGCCTCAACGGCTTCACGCTTTCGTTTTTCTGGTTGTCATTCCCGAAGGGAATCTGCTTCTCAGCGATGCTCAAGCAGCCACCTCCGTCCCTTCGGCGCCGTAGCGTCTCGGCTCCACATCCTTCAGCGCCTGCGCAATCGCCGCAATATGCTCCGGCGTATTCCCGCAGCACCCGCCTGCAATATTAATCAGTCCACCGCGCCCAAAATCGCCCAGAAATTTCCCCATGTCCGCCGGCTTCAGATCGAACCCCGTCTCAGACAGCGGATTCGGCAGCCCCGCATTCGGATATGCACTCACCGCCACATTCGACTTCTCCGCCAGCTCTTCCAGAAACGGATACATCAAATCCGGCCCCAGCGAACAGTTCAGCCCAATCGAAAGCGGCCGCACATGCTTCATTGCCGTCCAGAACGCCTCCACCGTCTGCGCGGAAATCATCGTCTCGCCGCCGCGCCCCACAGCCGCAGAAATCTGTACCGGCAACTCCAACTCGTCTTCCTCGAACACCTCGCGGATCGCAACCAGCGCGGCCTTCGCGTTTAGTGAGTCGAAGATCGTCTCCACAAGCAGCGTATCCACGCCTCCCGCAATCAATCCGCGAATCTGTTGCTTATACGCCGTCTTCACCTGGTCGAACGTCACAACGCGGAACCCCGGATCGTCCGCATCCGGAGAGTTCGATAGCGAAACCGTCAGCGGCCCAACCGCTCCAGCCACAAACCGCTGCACACCGGTCGCGCTGCCCACGCGGTCAGCCCATTCTCTACACTGCCTCGCCGACTGCTCATTAATCTCCCACGCCAAATCTCCCAGCCACTTGTCGTCCACAATCTTCTGGTAGAACTCAGGATCTTTCCTGCCTCCACGCTCTCTCGGGTCTTCAACAAAAAATTCGCTCTGCGCGATGCTCGTCGCTCCGAACGTATTCGTCTCGATGATGTCCGCGCCAGCCTCCAGAAACCGCCGGTGGATATCCCCGATCATCCTCTCCTGTGTCAGTGAAAACAGATCGCCGTTGTTCAGCAAGTCTTTTCCAGAATCCTTGAATCTCTCGCCGCGTATGTCCGCTTCCTTCATCCCATACGTGCGAATGGTCGTGCCCATCGCACCATCGATGATCACAATCTTCTTCGCAAGCACATCTTCCAGCGGATGAATCTTTCTTGTCGTCATTTTCAATCTCCTGCGCGGTCATCTCACGCGCTCTTTTCGCAACAACGGCGAGCCAATACCGGCTCGCCGCAAGCAGTTTCTACTCATTACTCCTTACTCACTACTCCCTGCCTTTAAGCTAGCGCCTCTACTTCTTGCCGTCCCGAATGGGCTCCCGGACTCTCCAGCGCCGTTGCAATCGACACCAGCAGGTCCTCCTTGCGCATCACCATCGTCGTCGCGTTCAGGCTCGCCAGCTCAAACCCATGTCCATGCGTAATCGCATCCGTCGGACACGCCTCCACGCAGTACCCGCAGAAAATACAGCGGTTGTAGTCAATGTTGTAGACCTTCGCGTACCGCTCTGCGCTGGAAATCCGTGCCTCGGCCGTGTTCTCCGCAGCCTCAATGTAGATGCAGTTCGCCGGGCACGCTGCGGCGCACAAAAAGCACGCTACGCATTTCTCCAGGCCGTTCTCATCCCGCTGCAACTGGTGCTTGCCCCGGAACCGCTCTTGAAAAACCGCTCCACGCAGCGGTCCTTTGCCGTCAGGATAGTTCTCCACTTCGGTCGGCTTAAACGCCTCACCCAGCGTGGTCTTCATCCCCGTTGCAATCGCCGCAATATTTCGCACAATCGACATGCATCCAGTATAAGGCCTCTCGCGATAAGCTATCTCCATGAAGCTCCTCGTCGCCGCTGCCCTCCTGCTCTCGCCTCTTGTCCTCACCGCCCAGGCCGGCTCCATGCCCGGTATGCAGATGCCGGCCAAGCCGCCCGTCCCGCCTTCCACCTCACTCACCCTCGTCAACGGAACCCAAACCAAGACCCTCACCGTAGAGGATCTGCGCAAGCTCCCGCAGGTCACCGTCTACGTCCACAACGTGCACACTGATAAGGATGAGATCTACACCGGGCCGCTCGTTTCAGATGTTCTCGCTCTTGTCGGCCTCGAGCCCACACATGAAAACGAAGCCACCATCCTTCACTCTTATGTTGTCGCGCTGGCCACCGATCACTACTCGGTCGTCTACTCTGCCGCGGAGATGGAGCCCGCCTTCGCCCACGGCAAAGTCATCGTCGCCATCACCAAATCGCAAATCCCCAATTCCGATGGCGGCAACATTCAGCTCGTAAACACTGACGGCGCCAAGCCCGCCCGCTGGATCCACGGCCTCACCACCCTCACCATCACCACGCTCGCGATCAAGAAGTAAAAATAAAATTGTCATCCTGAGCGAAGCGAAGGACCTGCTTTTCGAGGATCGCCTACTTCAGCCCCGCCTTCATCACACCCATCTCGGCAAACATCCCCACCAGCCCACCCATCAGTTCATGGCTAATCCCTGGTCCAGGTTCTTTCATCCCTGCAGTTCTCATCGGCCCGCTCCCCTGCGCACCTTCTACCTGAGCCTCCAGCTTGCGTGCTATCGCTAGATCAAATCCTTCGCTCACCCAGATCGTATCGCCATGCTGCACCAGCAGCACATCGCCCTCGCGTGTTGAGAAAACGCGTTCGTTGTCGCTTGTCTCATCGGCATTGCGACGCTTTAGTCCGTTGTATTGCCGCGGAAGCTCTTCCTCGAACACCCGCATAAAGCTTCGCGCAGAATCCTCGTTCTTCCAGCGCGACAAATACATCATCCCTATCGACGCTGTTGTTGCCTTGTCCGCCTCGCTAGCCGCCGACTTCTGTGCCGCATAATAAATTCCGCCATCCCATGCCGGAGCCAGCGCCTCGGCCAGCGGCTTGCCGCCAAACAGCTCCACCGTCATCCGCACATCCAGCTCGCCCATCACACCCACGTCGTAAGGCTCATAGCCCGCTGCCTTCAGCGTTGGATGGATGTCAGGCAGCAGCATCACCGGCGCAGACACGTGGTTCAAATATTTCTGCGGATGCAAAATTTCCATCGTCGAATCCGGCGGAGAATTCAGCATCCCTTTGAATGCTCTCTCCGTCCCGCCCGCCTTCAGCGCTGCCTGCTCAAACGCCAGCCCGCTCGTATAAGGAAACAGCAGCGATTGCTGCAGCACCAGCGGCGCCCGCGCCAGCACAGGCGAATCCCCCATATCGCCCGCGCCTGAAATCAGCTTCTCGGCAATTTCAGGCACATCCTTCAGAGTCTTGTTTCCAAATCCATTGTCCGAAAGCAGTTTGTCCGCAAAGGTCACCATCGCCTGCCCTTCCAGCACTGCCTCCCGCACCGTCCCTGCCTCGTCCGTGCGAATGTGCAGGTTGTCCTCGTTCACATTCTTCGCCACGCTCTCCGGCTCAGGGTCCTGCCATTTTTCCAGGTCCACATACTGGTCCTGCAGTGCGTGCGTCAGCTCGTGCGCCATCACCGGTTTCTGCTCGTCGATCTTCACCCAGTTCAACAGGTTCATCGTCTTCTTTTTGTTGTCATAGAAGCCGGCAATCTGCTCCGTCAGCAGGCTCAGCAAAAACGGTCGCAGATGAAAGTCCTGGTCCAGCAGCCCGAATTTCTTCAGTACCAGCTCGCTACGCTGCATCCGCTTGTTGCCCTTGTCTTCGTCGAACTTCTCGCGCAGCTCTTTGTTCACCTGCTCGCGAGACAGAAATAGGCTCTTCACGGGATGCTTGATTTCATACTGCGTATCGTTGCTTACAAATTTCAAAATGTTCTGCTCATCGGCCATCAGCTCGACTTCCTGCTTTGAAGTCAGCAGCGGATTGTTCTCCACCGTCTCCTGCCCCTGTTCCAGAACCGGCGGCGTCACGCCAGGAGTCGTCGCCGGCACAGGTTTGCTTTCGCTCTTCGACGTCGATTGCGCCAACATCGGCTGCGCCCACACCGCACCCACTCCCAGCATCACCACCAAACCCCAACCCCATTTGCGCAAGCTCACTCGTCCTCCATCAAACTCAGTTAACTTAGTGTCGCACCTCTTGTTAGGACGCATACAACAGCACAATGACATCCGTTCAGCATGTCGGGCGTCCCATCCCTGGACAGATATGCTTCACCGCCGGGCTGGGTGGCAGCTCTTGCCTTCCTACGCACCATCCGTGAAACCACGGCGCCCTCTTCATGAGAGCCTTTGTCCCTTGTCCTCCATTGCGTACTTTGAGCTCGCCTTGCCTTTGCTTTTGTCTTTCTCACCCTCCACGCTCTACAGTTCACTGTCAGTTTTTCTGTCAAGCCCCCTCAGCCCCACTCTTTCCCCTAAAGTATTCTCCCCAAACAGATTTCTCCCTCAAGAAAGTTGGCGTAGTTACCCCGTCCAACTCGATACAATGAGAATAGGGTGCAAAATGCATCTGAACCGATTGGCTTTCTAAAGCAATCTAAACTAAGGACTTACCTAAGTCCTCATTCAACCTGTTTGCTTTCAAGACTTTGAACCAAAAGTACATGGGGGGAGGGGAGGGTCACTATGACCACATCAACATCAATCGACCACGAACTCGCAGCCATCCGAACCTCCGCCGCGATCTTCCCCCTTACCACCCGCGCCTTCCTCCGCATCACCGGCGCAGACGCCACTCGCTGGCTCAACGGCATGGTCACCAATAACATCGCCGCCCTCGCCCCCGGCGAAGGCAATTACAACTTCCTCCTCAACGCCCAGGGCCGCATCCAGGGTGACTGCACCATCTTTCGCGAGCTGGGCGACCCCGCAACCTACCTCCTCGAAACCGACGCCTCACAGCTCGAAACCATTCAGACTCATCTCGACAAGTTCATCATCATGGACGACGTCGAGATAAACCCGGTAGAGGACCACCTCAGTCTGCTTCTGGTAGGTAATCAGGCACTCTACTTCCTGTCGGCGATTGACCTTATCTCCGAAGACCTCGACCCAACTAAGCTCGCAAAGATCACATGGCACGATCGTCCTCTTGTTCTCACGCGCATCCACAGCCCGCTTGTTCCCATGTACGAAATCTGGTCAGACCCTGGGTCCCTTGCTGCCGTCACCGATGCCCTTCTTGTCTCTGACATTCACACCATCAGCGAGTCCGCCCTCGAGAAACTCCGCATCCTCACCGCCATCCCAAAATTCGGCCTCGACATCACAGAAAAAATCCTCCCACAGGAGACCGCCCAGACCCACGCGCTCCACTTCTCCAAAGGCTGTTATCTCGGTCAGGAAATCGTCG
>Ga0206876_1303_pt1 | contig 10099 bp, 8 predicted proteins | sample Alteio_BWOrgCont_10_FD_152619 | JGI IMG/M metagenome (GOLD analysis project Ga0206876, IMG submission 152619) | Enriched cells from forest soil in Barre Woods Harvard Forest LTER site, Petersham, Massachusetts, United States -... | ecosystem: Environmental > Terrestrial > Soil > Temperate forest > O...
GGTATGCCGGTGCGTGACATTCCGCTGCTGGACCCGGTGATGAACTGGACTTCATGGATCGATCGCGGAGTGGTGAACTTTACGCAGCACTGGCTGCACACGGGAAGACTGTACAAGACGGTGCGTGATCCGGAGGGGCTGCTGAGCACGCTGCCGTCCATCGCGACGACGCTGCTGGGTGTGCTGACAGGATTCTGGATGCAGAAGATTGCCGGCGAGGGCGTGGGAGCGCGCGCACGAGTGAAGATGCATCGCAAACAGAAGATGCTGGCGCTGGCTGGGCTGGCAGGAGTTGTAGTAGGCGAAGTGTGGGCGATGTGGCTGCCCATCAACAAGAATTTGTGGACGTCGAGCTACGTGGTGTTGACAGCGGGAGTGGCGGCACTGGCATTGGCGGCGTGCTCGTGGCTGGTGGATGGCCGAGAGCAGCCGTGGCCGCGATGGCTCAAGGTAGTGACATGGCCGTGGGTGGTCTACGGATCGAACGCCATTGCGGCGTTTGTGATCTCTGAGGCGCTTGTGAAGACGATGATCTTCATTAAGATTACGGATGAAGATGGTGATAAGCACAGCCTGTGGGCACTATCGTATGCACCGTTTGAGCATTGGGGATCGAATGCATGGACTTCACTAGCATTCGCGATTGCATTTGTCGTGGTGTGCTTTGTGCCGGTGTGGCTGTTGTGGCGAAAGAGAATATTCTTGAAGGTATAGAAAAATAAGCAAGAAGCATTTTGCTGGAGAAGATTTTTGGCCTACGAGAGTTTGAGAGAGTGGATGAAGGAGCTGGAGCGCGCGGGCGAGTTGAAGCGCGTGGGAGCAGAGGTGTCTCCGAAGCTGGAGATGGCAGAGATTGCCGACCGGGCTGCGAAGAGCGGGAAGGGAACGAAGGATGCCGGTGGGCCGGCACTGCTGTTTGAGAATGTGGCGGGGTACCCAGGTGCTCGCGTACTGATGAACCAGTTTGGCAGCGAGAAGCGCATGCAGATGGCATTGGATGTGGAGTCGCTTGAAGAGATTGCAGAGCGGATTGAGCTGCTGCTGCATCCGGTGGCTCCTGCGGGGTTGATGGAGAAGCTGAAGATGTTGCCAAAGCTGGCGGAGATAGGTGGATTTTTTCCGAAGACGGTGAGTGCGAAGGATGCTGCGTGCAAGGAAGTAGTCTTGCGTGAGGCTGAGGTTGACCTGATGAAATTTCCGGTGCTGACGACGTGGCCGGAAGATGGAGGGCCTTTCATTACTCTGCCGTGCGTGGTAACTCGCGATCCAAAAAGTGGTAAGCGCAATGTAGGTATGTACCGGATGCAGGTGTATGACGGCAAGACGACGGGCATGCACTGGCAGCGGCAGAAGGTTGCGGCGGAACACTTCCGCGACAGGATGCGGGCGGCAACAGAAAGCGCAGCGGGTGCGGTCGACGTGATGGCGCTGACTGCAGGTGGAAGCGTAGCAGCGGTGGATGCGTCAAGCGTGCCGCAACATGTGTTGACGAAGATTCGTGGCGAGCGGATGGAAGTAGCCGTCGCGATTGGGACGGACCCGGCTTTGACGTTCAGCGCGATTGTGCCGGCTCCGCCGGAGGTTGAGGAGTACTTGATTGCAGGATTTTTGCGTGGCAAGGCCTTGGAAGTAGTGAAGTGCGAGACGGTTGACCTGGAGGTTCCGGCGCACGCAGAGATTGTGCTGGAAGGTTATGTGGAACTGGGTGAGCTGCGCAGCGAAGGGCCGTTCGGTGACCACACGGGCTTCTACACGATGAAGGAAGACTATCCGGTGTTTCACGTGACATGCATTACGCATCGCAAAGATCCGATTTATGCGGCGACGGTGGTGGGCAAGCCACCGATGGAAGATGCGTGGATGGGCAAAGCGGTTGAGAGGATTTTTCTGCCGTTGATGCGGCTCACGCTGCCAGAGATCGTGGATGTGAACCTGCCGCCGGAAGGCGTGTTTCACAACCTGATGATTGTGAGCATTCGTAAAAGCTATGCAGGCCACGCGCGCAAAGTGATGAACGGCATCTGGGCGATGGGGCAGGCGATGTTTACGAAATGCATTGTGGTGGTGGACGAGGACTGCGATGTGCAGGACGTTGCGGAAGTGACGCTGCGCGTGGCAAACAACATCGATCCGGAACGCGACATCCAATTCACGATGGGGCCGGTGGATTCACTGGACCATGCAAGCCGGTTGCCGAATTACGGATCGAAGATGGGGATCGATGCGACGCGGAAGTGGGCGGCGGAAGGATTTACGCGACCGTGGCCGCAGATGCTCACCATGCCGGACGAGGTGAAGAAGAAGGTGGAGAGTATTTGCAAGGGGTTGGGAATCTGAGCACCCCACTCATCGCGATGAACTGCCATGAATGGGGCACCCGGTTTGGGGAGAGGCACGTTAGAACTTGAATGCTGAGCAGCCGGGTACACCGCCACTGGCCGTCCAGGTGGATGTGGTTACGCCAGTGCCGGAAGGCGAAAGGCCGGTGACGTTGTCGAGGAAGATGGTGGCGTACTGATCCCCGCTTTGAGTGTTGTTGTCGAGCGAGATGTTGCCGAGATAGATCTGGGCGAGGTTGGAGGAGTTGTAGCCTGCGAAGGTTTCGTAGGCGCCGGAGACAGAGTTCTCTGACTTGGCTCCATCCACGATGATGTTCTTGAACTGCGGCGTGCCGGATGTGCCTGAGCAGCTGCCGTAATTGGCATTCACGATGATGAGGTGCTTGGCATAACGGATGCAGGTGTTCTGGTAGGTGACCTGCTGGACGAGGCCGCCACAATCAATGTCCGTTTTGATGTTGATGGCGTTGGCATCCGTGGAGGCCACGCCGCCCTGAGTTTTTCCGTAGATGTAGTTGTTGTTGAATAGCACGTTTGTGACGCCATCAAAGGTCTGGCTGCCGATGGATAGGCCGTGAGTGCCGTAGACGCTGGTGTTCTCGATGGTGATGTTCTTAGCCGCTGCGGAGTTGGTCTTGATGGCGATGCCATCGTCGCCGGCTGTGATGTTGGATTCGTTGACGGTGACGTCGGTGATGGAATCGATGTCGATGCCATCGGCATTGGCCTGGGTGGGCGACGTGTTGATGGTGGTATTCCAGATGGTGGCGCCGGTGCCACCTTCGATATAGAGGTTAGGATGTGCGGCGTTCTGCAATGTGATGTTGTAGGAGACAAAGTTGGAGGCATTCTTGGTCTGGACGAGGCGCGGCGTTGCCGAGAAGGTGTGGACGTTGGCGCGGCCGTCGATAGCACCGGGGCCATAGATCCCAGTGTTGCTGTTGGGAATATCGATGAATTCCGAGCTGCTGTTGACGCTGTTATTCGCATAGAGCGTGACGCCGGAATTGACGACAAGAGCTTCATCCGTCTCGACTGTCAGCAGACCAGCGAGGAAGGCGTTGTTGGAACCGGAGGAGGCGAGCACGACTGCCTTGCCGGTGTTGGCGCATGCGTTGAGAGCGGACTGGATACGCGAGGTGTCGTCACTGGTGGGAGGAGTGTTGACGTCGACGGCAGATGAGGTGAACTGCGCAGTGAGAGTTTGGCAGGATGACGGCGTGGAAGGTTGGGTGACGCTGCGTGCATCGCCGGTGGCGAAGGTTTGTGCGGAGAGAGGCAGTGCAAGCAGTGCGACGGCTGCTGCGAGAATGGCACGAGTGGAAATGCGCATAGAGGATCACTCCAGAGAAATGGGTTGGTTGGCCAGGCGGCCGGCTGAATTGTTAGCGGATTGCTTGGCTGGCTTCGCGGAGGCGTTGTCCGGAGCTCATTACCGCATGGGTCCAAGGAGGGAGAAAGCGGACTCAAAATTTGTGCGGGCTAAAGGTAGGTGGTTGAACCTGTCAGTGTCAAGAGAAATCTGTAAGACAGATTTGCCTAAATCGGCCTGAAAGCTGAGGGTTGGAGCAGGTGTATGGGTTCAGTGACGGGCGGTATACTCAAGAAGGTGCGTCATTTGCGCCGAATCAGTGGCGTAGACAGCTAGGAGAAGGCGTTTGGCGAAGGCAGAGATTGGGATTATTGGCGGCAGCGGTTTGTATGGAATGCCGGGCCTGACGGAAGTACGCGAAGAGCGGGTGGAGACTCCTTTTGGAGAGCCGAGTGAGGTTCTGGTGCTGGGTAAGCTGGAAGGACGCGATGTGGCGTTCCTGGCGCGGCACGGCAAAGGGCACAGGATCCTGCCGAGCGAGTTGAACTTCCGGGCAAACATCTACGCGATGAAGAAGCTGGGCGTGACCAGCATCCTGAGCGTAAGTGCGGTGGGCAGTCTGAAGGAAGAGCACAAGCCGACGGACTTTGTGATTCCCGACCAATTTATCGATCGCACTTTTGCGCGGCAGAGCACGTTTTTCGGCGAGGGCGTCGTAGGTCATGTAGCGTTTGGCGATCCTGTGTGTCCGATAGTCGTGGACGTATTTGTGAAGGCATGTGCGGAAGCCGGTGTGGTGGGGAAAAAAGGCGGCACGTACGTGTGCATGGAGGGGCCGCAATTTTCTACACGCGCGGAATCTAAGCTGTATCGGAGCTGGGGCGCGGATGTGATTGGCATGACCAACCTGCAGGAAGCCAAACTGGCACGGGAGGCTGAGATCAGCTACGCGACGCTGGCCATGGTGACCGACTACGACTGCTGGTATGAAGGCCACGATGATGTGACCGTCGAGCAGGTGATCGCGGTGATGCATCAGAACTCTGACAATGCACAGAAGGTGGTGAAGGCCGCGGTACGGCTGATGCCGAAGGACATGAGTGCGAGCCCGGCGCAGACAGCAGCGAAGTTCGCGATCATGACGGACAAGGCGATGATTCCAGCCGCGACGAAGAAGAAGCTGGATGTGCTATTTGGGAAGTATTGGTAGAGAGCAGACAGTAGAGAAACAGAAGCAACGGCAAAAACTTTAACGCAGATGGCGTCGAGTAACAGATGAAAAAGGCGCAGAAGGAAACATAGTGTCGATATTGGTTGTAGGTTCTGTGGCGTTCGATTCGTTAGAGACGCCGAGTGGCAAGCGCGAGCGCGTGCTGGGTGGTGCAGCGACACATTTTTCGCTGGCGGCGAGTTTCTTTACCAAGGTGCGCACAGTGGGCGTAGTCGGCGACGACTTTCTGCCCGAGCATGAACGCGTGCTTACGGACAAAGGCGTGGACATAACGGGTATTGAGCGCGCGCCAGGCAAGAGCTTTCACTGGAAGGGCGAGTATCTGCGCGATCTAAACGAGGCGGACACGCTGGCAACGGACCTGAACGTGTTTGGAGAGTTTCAGCCGAAGTTGCCAGAGAGCTATTTGGACTCGGAATTCCTGTTTCTGGCGAACATAGATCCTGTGCTGCAGGCGCAAGTGCGGGCGCAGATGCCGAAGGTGAAGATGGTCGCGGGCGACACGATGAACTACTGGATTGGCGCGCATCGAGCCAACCTGCTGAAAGTTCTTCGCGAGCTTGACGTGCTGCTGATCAACGATAAGGAAGCACAAATGCTGAGCGGAAAGACGAATGGCCTGCGCGCGGCGGAGGGTGTTCTGGCGCTGGGACCGAAGACGGTGATCGTGAAACATGGGGAGTATGGGGCGACTGCCTACTTTAGCGAGCGCAGCTTTGGTGACGGAGTGAAGCGCAGACCGTTCCGCGCGCCGGGGCTACCGCTGCATGAAGTGGTGGATCCAACCGGAGCGGGCGACTCATTCGCGGGCGGCTTCTATGGCTATGTGGCCTCGCAAAAGACACTTACGCCAGAGGTTTTCCGCACGGCGATGTTCTACGGCAGCGTGATGGGTTCGTTTGCAGTGGAGGAGTTTGGCACGGAGCGTTTGCAGCGAACGGCGAAAGCTGAAGTGAACGAGCGCTTTGGACATCTGAAAGAGATCTCGCACCTATAGATTGAGGAGCAGATTTCCTTCGGGAATGACAACCAGAAAAGCAAATCCGACGACGATGACGCGGCCGCGTGGCTGGAAAGAGCGCGCGGGCAGCGGTGGGCCGGGTTACGATCCTGAAAAAGTTCAGCCGGCTACGCGCGGCGAGGTGTATCCACTGTTCGCGATGGGAGCCGTACTGGCCTTCTTTGCGCTGATGGTGTGTTACCGGCGCGGCTACCTGCTGCTTTATGGAGACGCGGTTGCGCACCTGGCGATCGCACGCAGGATTCTGGATGCGCGGCACCCGGGGATTTCGCAGCTTGGCGGAGTGTGGCTGCCGCTGCCGCACATTTTGATGCTGCCGTTCATCCGTACCATGGCGATGTGGCAGACGGGGCTGGCGGCGGCACCGATGTCGATGGTGAGCTACGCACTGAGCGTGGCGGGTATATGGCGGCTTTGCCGGCGGTTGATGCGGCTGCGCTGGGCATTTGCGGCGACAGCGTTCTATGCGCTGAACGCGAACCTGCTCTATCTTTCAACGACTGCGATGACGGAAGCGTTGTTCCTGGCGCTGCTGGTGTGGAGCGTGGTGGCGACGATGGAAGGCATCGCCGCATTGCGCAATGGGCGTGTGGGCCTGGCGCGTGGCCAGATGATCTTTGCCGGGCTGCTAGTGATCTGCATGGTGTTCACACGCTACGACGGCTGGGTAGTTGGCGCAGCGGAGTGGCTGTGCCTGGCATGGGCCCTATGGCGTGCCAATGAGCAGGTTCGCAAGAAGACGCTGACGGCATTCATCATCTTTACGGTGATGTGTGCGGCTGGACCCCTGGCGTGGTTCTGGTACAACCAGCACTTTATGCACGACTGGCTGGACTTTATGCGCGGGCCTTACTCAGCGGACGCGATAGACCGCAAGACCTCGCCGGCGGGGCAGCACTATCGTGAGTGGCATAACCCGTGGCGGGCGCTGGTGTATTACACGCGATGCGCTCAGATTGACGCGTCTGCGTGGGAGACCGGATGGCTGGTGATGGCCGCGGCGCTTTACGGGACGTGGGTTGCATGGAAGCGAAGAGCTCAGAGTGAGGTGCGTTCACGAGCGGAGAGCTACGCGGCGCTGCTGTGGATTCCGCTGCCGTTTTATATCTACTCGGTGGCCTACAGCTCGGTGCCGATCTTTATTCCGCAGTTGTATCCGCATTCTTATTACAACTCGCGCTATGGAATTGAACTGTTGCCGGTGCTGGCTGTTTATGCGGCGGTGGCTGCAGAGCGGCTTGAGCTTTGGTTGCGCGACGACGTAGGTGGTTGGGGCAAACTGTTTGTTCGCTTTTGGCAACCTGCAATTCTGCTGCTGTGCGTGGGTAACTGCCTGGCGATGATGTATTCCATTCCGCTGGTGCTGAAGGAAGCGATGGTGAACTCCACGACACGCGTGGCGCTGGAGAAGCAAATAGCGTTCGTGCTGGAGACCTTGCCACCAAATGATCCTGTGATGATGACGCTCGGGTCGCATGTGGGAGCGGTACAGGCAGCAGGACGAACCTTGGCGAGTATCGTTAGCGAAAACGACTCTGAGAGTTTTGATAAGGCGCTGGCTGACCCGGCGGACCATGTTGCATTTGTGATTGCGATTGAGGGCGATCAAGTGGCGCAGGCTGTGACGGCGCACCCGGAGGGTTTGCAGGAACTGTACGTGATGTGCACGACGGGGCAGCCGTGCGCGAAGGTGTATCAATCGTTGGTGTGGAAGCCGTAACGTATCCGCATTGGAATGCAAAACGCCCATAACCATACTTTGGCTATGGGCGTTCTGTATCTGGGCTGAATTCAATTAGTGACGACGGCCACCACCCAGTAGTGCGCCTCCACTCAAGCTTCCGGCGCTGCTGGTTCCAAGCCCGCGTGGGCTGGCTGAGGTGTTGCTGCCTAAGCCGCCTTGTGCGTTGCTGCCTAATCCACGCGACTGTGTGGAGCTTGATGCGCTGGATGATGTGTCGGCGCTTGCATCATGGCGGTTCTTCTTCACCTTGGCCTGCGTAGACGCTGCTGTGTTGCTGGCGGGGGTGGTCGCAGCGGTTGAAAGGTTGCCATTGTTGGCGGAGGTGGCGTTGCTTACCGTCCTGCCGTTGGGGCCGGACACTGTGCTGCTGGTGCTCTGGGAGCCAGGGGAGGCTGAGGTGCTGTTGCTTACGGACGTTGTCTTGCCCTGCGGCCCTGTAACTGAGGCCGAGGAAGAACTACCGGCGTTGATTTGCGCGAAGGCAGGCGCACTCATCACGGAAAGCATGACTGCAAGGGCGAACACGTGGGTCTTTCTCATCGGAAGTACCTCCTTGTTGTTAAGCGCAATCGATTCCATACGCCTCTATGGATTCCTGCGCTGGAAACTTGGAGTATGCCAGGTCGCAAAGATGTTGCCTGTTTTTACCGGTGATATTGAGATCTGCGCGCAAGTGATGTCTTTTGAGTTGCCTGGCGAAGCGATTTTTTTGATGAGTGCATGGTGGGCTTAGGGTTCGGATAGAACCAAGACAGGTGCTTCGCCAGGTGCAGCAGGGGTAGTATGCTGGCTCGATGAGCATCCAGGACCTTTACCACCTGCCTATGGCGGAGCATGTGCTGCTGACCGCCTCTGGGGTGACGCGTCTGCTGTTTTCGTGCGCGCTTGGCGGAGCGGTGGGTTTGGAGCGCGAGTGGCGGCATAAGGATTCCGGCCTGCGCACGAACATGCTGATCTGTATGGGCGCTGCACTGTTCACGATGATGAGCATTGAGCTTGCAGGAATTTCGACGCCGAACAAGGGCCAGGTGGCGTCGAACATTGTGCAGGGCATTGGATTTCTTGGCGCGGGATTAATCCTGCATACCAAGAACAGGATTCTTGGACTGACCAGCGCGGCTACAGTTTGGGTAGTTGCGGCCATCGGCATGACCTGCGGCGCCGGCTTGTACCTGGAAGCAACGACGGCGACCATCATTGTGTTGCTGGCGCTGCAATTTGTAGGCGTGATCGAATTCAAAATTGGGTGGCACCGCTATCCGATGATCTATGAGGTGCGTGCGGACGTCGGCGCGATGCTTCCCAAGGATGTTGTGGGCGTGGAGCGGGCGCAGGCGATGGCGGAGAACGTGGAGCTGTCCCTGCACCGGATGCAGACGGCGATATTGAAGGTGCTGGATGCAGCCGGTCAGCGCATGAGCATCGTAGAGCGCGACAATGTGGCGGGGCTGGAGCGAATGGCATTTTCTGTGACGGCGACGGAGCGCGTGCATAAAAAGCTCATGAAGGACCTGCGCGAGAGCGATGTGACAGACCAGGTGGTGGTGTTCCGGGATGTGGAGGAGGAGTGAGCGAGATCAAGTTTGTAAAGGCGCAAGCGTGCGGGAATGATTTTTTGATTCTCGAAGAAGCAGTTGCACGCGGCTGGCATGCGCAACTGGCACGCACACTGTGCGAGCGCCACACGGGGATTGGCGCGGATGGCATTGAATTTCTGGAACGGCGGGCGGATGGGACGTTTTTCTTGCGGCTGTTCAATGCCGATGGCAGCGAGGCAGAGCTGAGTGGCAATGGGACGCGCTGCGTCGCGGCATGGCTGGCAGACAGTGAAGGCCTGCAGGAGGTGGCACTTGGAACCCATGGTGGTATGCGCAAGTGTCGCGTGATGCTGAAGGAACCGGAGACTCCGTGGTGGATTGAGAGTGGAATGGGTGTGCCGCGCGTGATGCCGCGGTCGATCGAGATCGAAGGTGTTGCGGGAGCAGTAGAAGGTGTGATGGTGAATGTGGGCAACCCACATTTTGTGATTTTTCCTGAGCGCGAAGATTTTGGGTCGCACGGTATGACCTGGCAGGAGCTCGGAGCGAAGATTGCAGTGGCGCCGGTTTTCAAGTTCGGCACAAATGTGGAATTTGTTCGGGTGCTGAAGAAGGATGAGATAGCGTTTCGTATTTATGAGCGTGGCTGTGGGCCGACGACCTCCAGTGGAACTGGAACGTGCGCATCGAGTGCTGCGGCGATTATTGTGCAGGGAGTGGCGCGGAGTTTATCTGCAGTAGCCGAAGGCGGAATGCAGCAGGTGGTGTGGCCAGACACCACGGCGGAGATGATGCTGACGGGGCCGGCGGAGATTATTTGTACGGGCGTAGCGAGGGTTGATTTTTGAGTGAGTCGACGAGGCCGCATTTGAGGCATGGAAGCCGCGTGGCAGTTGTGTCTCCTGCGAGCACTG
>Ga0206876_1307_pt1 | contig 10041 bp, 6 predicted proteins | sample Alteio_BWOrgCont_10_FD_152619 | JGI IMG/M metagenome (GOLD analysis project Ga0206876, IMG submission 152619) | Enriched cells from forest soil in Barre Woods Harvard Forest LTER site, Petersham, Massachusetts, United States -... | ecosystem: Environmental > Terrestrial > Soil > Temperate forest > O...
CCGGCACGGTGTTATTGCTCGTCAAATTGGCAATCGTCATCGTGTTAACGGTCGATATACCGTTGACGGTTTGTTGGCTGAGATTAATGTTATCAAACGTCATGCCATATTCCCCATGGTTCCTCATCGTGATGCCATAGTCGAACCCGATAATGGTGACGTTTTTCAGCAGGCCGGGGCCAGGATAAGTGCCATCCATCTGGACACCGACGGCGCCCTGAAGATCTTCCGATTTGATGGTGACATTGAAAAGACCGCCTCGATTATTGACCATAAAATTCGCGCCGACCGCACCGGGATTACCCGTGCCCACGTCGATGGTCAGGTTCTTGATGTAATGGTGAAAAGCTGTGTTGTTCTTGCCACCTTGCGAACCGGTCTGGATGACCGGCTTTAGGGTGGTGCCCACGGTGAAACCGGTACAACTGTTCTGCAGTTTCAGGATGGTTCCCGCCTGGCTTTGTCCCTGGATATGCATCCCATAGTCGAACCCGCCGTTAAGCACACCTTGCAACGTACCCTTGATGAGATACGTCCCATTCGGGATATAGAGAATGGCATTGTCGTCATCCTGGTCGGGGCCACCGGCTTGTGCCAAGGCCGCCGTGATCGCAGCCTGGATGGCCGCCGTGTCGTCGGTGCTACCGTCGCCCTTGGCAAGAAACGGGGCGGACCGGACATTGAGAACCTTGGCATCCGACGGATAGGCCATTTCGGTTTGCGCGAAAGCCTGCAGCAACGAGGCAAACCCGCAGAGAAGAACGAGCCCCGCGATTTTGCAGAACGGGAGTTCTCCATTTTTTAGGATGCTCAACGAGCCCCCCGGTGATTCAACAGTAGATCGGCGTTTCAGGCTTCCCAACTGCAAGCCTCCAGTGGAGTGAGTTAAGTTCATAGCCCATAAATAGGCAACGCAAGTAATGCTACACAAGGGTTGTGATGCGCACATTGGTGCGCCCGATCACGACCGCAAAAAGAAATACCTTTATCATTCACCCTTTATCATCCATGAAATAATTCCATGCGAATTATCTATTTCGACATCGATTGCCTGCGGCCAGATCACCTAGGTTGTTACGGCTATAGCCGTCCCACTTCACCAGCCATAGATAGCATTGCTCGCGACGGCATCCGGTTTGAGCACTACTATTGTTCGAGTTCACCCTGCATGCCGTCGCGGACGGCCCTTATCTCGGGACGATTCGGCATTCGTAATGGAATCCTCGCTCATTACGGAGCCGGGTCCCAGTTTCGCATCGAAAATAATCCGTATTGTGGCCCCAAGCATTCCAATCAACTCTTCTCCCGGCAAATGATGGCCCATGGCATGAAGACGGTCTGTTTTTCAAATTTTCCCGACCGTCACAACGCGCTTTGGTTCATGGCCGGTTGGGAGGAGTTCCATATGATCAACCTGAAGGGTGGCCATGAAACCGGCGAGGAAATCAACGCCAAGGTCTTGCCCTGGCTCCAAGCCAACGCGGCCCAAGATAACTTCTATCTCCACCTCAATTATTGGGATGCGCACCGCCCCTACAAGATGAGCGCCTCATGGGCGGATCGTTTCAAGGATTTCCCGGTGCCCCAGGCGTGGCCCGATGCGGCGGCGATAGAAAAGCATCAGGCCCTCGCCGGCTCTTTCACCAGTCATGGCCAATTTCCTGAAGACAAAAGCCCGTTTCCTCTCATGCCGGGAGCGATCAATAACCGGCACGATTTCGAGCAGATGATCACGGCGTATGATGCCTCCATCGCCTACGTTGACTTTTATCTCAATCAAGTCCTCGATGAGTTGAAGCGACAGGGAGTCTTTGAAGAAACGGCCATCATCATTTCTGCCGATCATGGCGATGCCTTTGGCGAACACGGCATCTATTCCGATCATGTGAACGCGGATGAGTGCGTGCAGCGCGTTCCGTTAATTATCCGATGGCCCGGTGTCACCCCGGAGAACGCGACCTCAAAAGCCTTTATGTATAACGTGGACTACCCGCCCACCCTTTGCGATCTGCTCGGCATACCCATTCCCCAGGAGTGGGATGGGAAGTCGTATCGGGAAAATGTCACGGGACGTTCCGGAGTAGACAGAGACTTTCTGGTTTGGGACACGGGACTTTATACAGTCCAACGGGCCGTGCGTACCAAACGCCACCTCTATATTCGGACCTACGAAAAGGGGGACTATGACAACTGGCGCGACGAGGAGCTCTACGACATGGTCGATGACCCGCATCAGACCCGCAGCCTCGCCGATCAATGTCCCGATGTCATCGCCGAGTGCCGTGACAAAATGGAAAAGTGGAAGATCGGGCAGATGAGCAAGAATAATTGGGTCTCTGATCCCCTTGAGGACATCGTCATCGAGCGAACCCGTCAAAAAGCGAAGCAAAACTTGTAAGTCTGGCGTAGCTCCCTTCGGAAAATTCGCCGCTCTTAAGCTGCTTCGTCAGGCAACGTAAATTCGTTATGATTCATCCAATACTGCTTCAACGATACCATCAACTCCGAGAGCATCGCGGGAGTCGGGGGCTTGATCAAAAAAGAGCAGGCGCCCAAGCGGTAGCTCTGCGCAATGTCTCTTTCTTCTGGCGACGAAGTTAAAATCATCACCAAGGTCAGGCTCAAGTAAGACTGACTGCGAATCCAGGTCAGGACTTCAAATCCACTTTTGTACGGTAATTTTAAATCGAGAAAGATGATGCTCGGGACCGGAAACTGGGTCCGATCGGCGAACTTATCGACGCCTGAGAGATAGTCGATGGCTTCCTGGCCATTGCCAGCCACCCGCAATGGGTTGAGGATTTGGGCGTTTTTCATGGCACGCTTCATCAAGAAGACATCGTCGGGACTGTCCTCCACCAGCAAGATGGTGGCCTTCGGATTTAGTTTCATGACTGCTTAGTTTGTCTTTCGGAAATTCCAGGCAACTGAATCCAAAATTTGCTGCCCGTCAGACCATCGGATTCAACCCCCATCGTGCCATTCATTCTTTCGATGGTTTTTCGGACGATGGCCAGCCCTATCCCTGTACCATCGTACATATGCTCGGGATGAATTCGCTCGAACATGCCCCAAATGCGCCCCTGATGCTCAGCTCGAATCCCTATCCCATTGTCCTCCACGTACAATCGGACTTGATTTTCGTGCGCTTCCGTCCAAATCCGCACGCGCGAAGCCCGGGCGGGGTTGGAAAATTTGACGGCGTTGTCCACCAGATTGGAAATGGCCTGGCCAAGAAACGATTCGTTCGCGAGCACGGGCGGCAGCGGACTTTCGACGGATATTTCAGCGCCCTTGGCTTTCGTTTGCAGGTACTGCCGGACAATTTCGGAAACCAGCTTGTCCAAGTCAACACCCTGCAAGTTCATTTCCGCGCGTGGAATCCTGCTATAGACCAAAACTTCGCGGGTCAGCCGGTCCATTCTTAGGCCTGCGCTGGCGATTCGCTCCAAATACTCCTGGCCCTCCGCATCGATCACCTTGCCACGGTAATCTTCCAGCAGCGCCGTGGCGTATCCTTGCATGGCGCGCAAAGGTGCCCGTAAATCGTGCGAGACGCTGTAAGAAAATTCCTCCATCTGGGTGATGGCCTCCTGCAAGGAAGCGGTGCGTTCGCCGACCAGGCGTTCCAACTCGGTCCGGAACCGGGCGTCGCTTTCGCGCATGGCTTCCTGCCGCCTTTTGTCCTCGGTGATGTCCCGGGCGATTTTCGATGCTCCAATGACCTTTCCGCTATGGTCCTTGATGGGAGAAACGCTCAGGGAAATATCAACGGCCCGTCCGTCCTTCGCCAGTCGCACGGTCTGGTAATGTTCGATGCGCTCCCCCTTTTTCAGTCGGTTAATAATCCCGGGCTCCTCGTTTTGCAGCTCGGGGGGGATCAAAATGAGAATGGACTTCCCCACAATCTCCTCCGGCTTGTAGCCAAAAATGCGTTGCGCGCCCGCATTCCAGGAAGTGATTTTTCCCTCAAGGGTCTTGCTGATAATGGCGTCGTCGGAGGATTCCACCACGGCCGCCAATCGGGCAACCGCCTCTTCCGTTTGTTTGCGTTCCGTGACGTCGCGGAAACACAGGACGCGTCCAGTGGTGAGGTTGTCAACGTGTTGCTCTTGAGAAAACTGTTCAATCAGCCTGCCGTCTTTTAGCTCCAGCAGTTGGGATTTTCCGGCTGAGTCGAAATTGGACAACTCCCCAAGGACAAATCCTTGAGGGCCTTTGATCTCTCCAGCAACGAAGTCTCGGAGTCCTCCGATGTCCCTGGAACTGACAATGGCGGCTGGAATACGCCAAATCTCGATCAATTTCTTGTTGAAATCGGCGATCAGACCGTCTTCATCCAAGACCAAAAAACCGTCCATCGTGGAATTCAAGGTCGCCCTCATCAAGGCGAGGGCCCGAACATGTTCATCCGTCTTCCGCTGCAGGGCCTCCTTGGCTTCGATAAGTTCCTGCTCCAGCCGATGAGGCCTGGGAATACTGTTGATGGGTTCTGTTGGAAGTATCACGGTATATGAGAATGGAGCGTGTTAATCACATGATCGAAGTCGCATCTACATCGTAACGAACAGTCCACCGGTGAATAGAAAGCGTCTCATGCAGGTCAACCTTCCGAGCCTGCAAAGGCAATGCCATAAAGTTTGTTGGTCATAATGCCTTATGGTTAGTGCTGGTTACGATTTTCAATCAGCACGGCAGGTCGGGCTAATTGCGGAAAATTATCTGGACTTGCCGCGTTTTGCAAAATGCTGAGTCAAAGGGTATCTTGTCCCAAGCACGCTCATTTTTTTGCCGGAGCGGCTTGCTGAAGGGCCTGTATCTTATCCAAAATAGCCCGGGCGGCGGCATCGTCCGGATTGATCTTCAAGGCTTGCTCGAACTGCTCGACGGCTTCCGACTCGTGGCCGGTCAGCCCCAGGGCCATGCCCAGTTTAGTATGAGCTTCGGCATCCTCTGGATTGATCTTGAGGACCTGCTCGAATTGCTCGATGGCGTCCGTCATGCGGCCTGTATGCATGAGCGCGCAGCCCAAACTGTAATGAGCATTGGTCGAGTCTGGATTGATCTTCAAGGTCAGCTCAAGTTGCTCGATCGCTTCCGGCATGCGTTCAACCTGCATCAGGGCGGCACCCAAATTGTAATGAGCATCGGCATCCTCCGGGTCGACCTTCAGGACCTGCTCAAACTGCTCGATGGCTTCTGGCGCACGATCCGCCTGCATCAACGCGGCGCCCCAATTCATGTAGGTCCCGGCATCGTTCGGGTTGATTTGCACCGCCTGCTTGAATTGTTCCATGGCTTCCGTCATGCGCCCTGCCTGCAAGAAGGCCGTGCCCAAATTTTTATGGGGCATCCACGCTTGTGGATCTTGCCGGAGGGTATAAGTCCAAAGCGTCTCCTCATTGCTAAATTGGCTCGCGTAGCTACGACTCTCCCACGCCAATAAAACCATCACCATCGAGATTGCCCCCGCGCCATAGAGATAAAGAAAAGATGGGATCCGTTGCTGAAGTTGTCCCAGTCCCGCCACCACCAGCCCAATTAACCCGATCATCGGCAGATAGACCAGATGATCGGCAACCCAACTGACCGCCATGTAGCGCATCTTTAAGAGGCCGAGCACCGGCAGCAGATTAAGCAGAAAGAATCCAAACCCGAAGATCACATGACGTCCCCAGCCCTTCCGGTTGACCCATAAGACGAAGAGCAGGGCTATTAGTACGGGAAGTGTCAGCAACTGAAGCAGGGAAGGTCGCGCCAGGTTCCACGATGGATAGATCGGCATCAAATCCAGCGGCAGGATGAATTTGCCCAGATAAAAACAAAGAGCCGTTCCCGCGGTGAGCGCGCGCGCGACGCCCCCTCCGAGCGCAATCGGTTGCTCATCGTGCCCGTGATTCTGAAAGTAGATCGTGATCAGGCCCAGCACCAAGGCGATGCCTCCATAGGGAATCATGCGTATCACTTCCCGCCGGCTGATGCGTCCCCGTTTCCACCAGCAATAAAGCAGCAGCACCGCCGGCAACATGACCGTCGAGGTCTTCGCCAGCAACGCCGCCAGGTAATAGAGAACTGATTTCAGGTGGCCCAAGGGCCTCTTCTCTTCCGCATCCAGCCACGCATCCAGGGAAAGAAGAAAAAAAGGCAGCGACAGCGTATTCTTGATCTCGGAGATCCAGGCCACCGATTCGACCGCCAGCGGATGGACCACGAAGAGAAATCCACCGAACCATCCCCAACGCAGGCCCAGCCGGTCAAACAAACGCCAGATCAGCAACCCGCTCGAAATATGCAAAGCCAGGCTGCAGAGATGATAACCGAGAGGTTCATTTCCCCAGAGATGCCATTCGATCCAGAACAGCGTCCAGCTCAGCGGCCAATAATCGGTCGTGGGAGCGGCCAACCAGATTTCCCCAAGACCATGCAGGCTGCGCAGTTCAGTATTGGTCGTGACCAATCCAATGTCATCCCAAAGCCAGTCGCCATAAAGCGCGGGCCAATAAATCCACAAGGCCGCTGCCACCATGGCCAGCACCTGCCAAAGCAACTGCCCAGCGTTCGGCGTAGGTTTGACCGGAAGAATTTCCCTGGCCGACAACGGGCCCTTTTTCTTTTTTGAGCGTTTCGCCATAAGGCCTCGTAGCCGGGGACAATGATCTTGGAGGCTGTCCGAAAACAAGGAGAAAAAGGGGAACAAGACTTGTTTGGGGACACACCCAGCGTCATTGTCTTTCACGAGGAAACCCCATGGCGAAACGATCCAAGAAAAGGAAGGCGAGCGGGAACATCGGCTTTTCCGCAACGCCTGCGCCTCAAGAGTCTGGTCAAAAATCGCTTTTCAGCATGCTGTTTTCGGGTGTCTGGATGCCGCTCCTGCTGGCGATGGTGGCCTTTGGGGTCTACGCGCCTTCGCTCAGATCCGATTTCGTTTACGATGCGCGCACCGAAATTATCGAGGAAGGATTCATCACTTCCCTTTCCAATCTGCCCGCCGTTCTTTCGCTCAAGGTGCTGGGCATGAATCTTATGCTCGGAACGCGCCCGGGCCAACTGCTCTACCTGATGCTCATCGCCGCGGTCTGCGGCAAGGAACCGTTTGGGTACCATCTGTGCAGTAATCTCCTCCATGCCGCGAATGTCGCGTTGTTGTTTATCTTGTTGCGCCGACTGCTCTCGACGGAAATAACCGGCTTGGTCAGGAGAGATGTCCTGAAAGTTCAACTCGCCACCGTGGCCGTCACGCTGATCTTTGCCCTGCATCCGCTGGCGGTGGAGTCCGTTGCGGAGGTGAGTTACAGTTCCGGCCTTCTGGTCACCTTTTTCACGTTGCTGGCGTTGCTCGCGGCCACAGCCTTTCATCCGGAGAATTTTCGTGCCGCACTCATCACGGGAGCCCTCGGCACTCTTTGCGTCTTCTTTGCTGTCACCTGCAAGGAATCGGGCCTGACGGCAACCCTGCTGCTCATCGCCTATCGGTTCTTGTTTCGCCGCCAGGACACGAATCCACGGTGGCTTTGGTTTTTAGGTGCCGCGATGATGGTGACGGCAGTCTTTCTGGCGGCACGATTCCTCTTAGCTCCGCCTGCTCAGGAAAAGTCCCACTACCTGGGCGGGTCATTTTTTCATGCTTTATCGATACAGCCACGCTTGTGGGTCTCCATGATGGGCAAATTGGTCTGGCCGGTGCAGCTTTCCGCCAGTTATACCCTGGAAAACGTCAGCGGTATCTCAACGATCGTCGCTTTCATCGTCCTTTTCGTCGTGGTCTTGTTGCAAGTCGGGTTGGCCGCAAAAAGCCGGATCGGCGCCTTGGGCGTAGCCCTCTATTGGCTGGGACTGGTCACCGTTTCCAATTTCATCCCTCTTTACTGCCCGATGGCCGACCGCTTTTACTATTTGCCCCTCGCGGGAGTTGCGATGCAGTTGCTGGCCTTGTTGCTGATGACCTTGAAATCGGGCCCCGGATTTTGGGTGGCGACGACGCTTGTGCTTGGCGCAATTCTGCCGTTGACGCTGCTTACCCTGACTCGTGAAGAGGTGTTCGCCAGCAATTTTTCGCTTTGGAGCGACACCGTTCAGGCCAGCCCTTTTTCATCGACCGCTCACTACAACTTCGGGAATATTCTTCTGCAAAAGAAGCGGGTGGACGAGGCGATTGCCCAATTTCAAAAGGCCTTGGAAATAAGACCAGCCTATTCCAATGCCCACGATAATCTGGGGCTTGCTTATACTCGAAAGGGACAGAACCGTGAGGCCATCGCCGAGTTTCAAAAGGCCTCGGAGATCGATCCGAACAATCAGATGGCCCACGACAACCTCGGTAATGCCTTTGCGAAAAACGGACAGATGGACGAGGCCATGGCTGAGTTCCAAAAAGCCTTGGCCATTAAGCCCAACGATCTCGAGGCCCATGGCAATCTTGGTGCGGTTCTCTTACAAAAAGGGCGGATCGACGACGCCATGGTCCAGTTCCAAATAGTCCTGGCCATCGATCCAACTATTGCCGAGACCCACTGCAACATCGGTAATGTTCTTTTGCTAAAGGGACGGGCGGACGAAGCGATTATCGAATTTCAGGAAGCCCTGCGCTTGAAGCCCGACTTTCCCGCCGCCCAAGAGGGCCTGACCCAAGCGCAAGCAAGGATCCGGCAAAAGGCGGGCCAAAAATGAAGCTTGAACGAGAAGAGATAGCAGGGAAAAGGAGGAAAAAGGTAGCCGGCGCTGTCACTAGCGGCGGATGTTTCCTTCTCGAATGCGTAAACGTCATTGACCCCGCTCACGCGCGGAAAGCCCACGTGTTCAGCGCGGACTTCCCCCCCCCTCAGTCCACCCGATTAGGGTTGGTAAATAAATGCGTCCACATCCTGATAACAGTTGGTGGAAGCCGCATCCCTGGTTGTTCGTACGATGATCTTGATGGAATGCGACCCACTGCTCGGCCATGTCTGGCTATACAATACTTGCTGTTTAAGCCAGGTCGAAGAGTACGTATCGACGGTTGCCGCGAGCACGCCGTCGATGAACACGGAGGCGTATCCATGGTCGTTATTTGTTCCTCCTATCCACTCGATGCTCGATCCGGTGAAGGAGAATAGTGCAGTGGATTGTGGCGTGAGCGAAGCATGGTCGGTTAGGTCAAAATACCCTGTCTGCCCCGTGTTTGCCGCCCAAGCACCGGGTGAATAAGTAATTAACGCCGTATTCGTGTCATCGATGGTGCCGAAAGTATAGGCCGACCCGGAATAAAGCGTGCAATCCTCACTGTCCGCATTGATCAGTTCGGTCACCCCGCTCTCTGTTTCCTTGATGTCATTCGAATAGTGAATGCCGTTGGCCGGATCCAGTTTAAAGTTTGCGCTCATATGACTTTGATTGTTGATGAGCATCGGCGCCGTGGGCACCGCCGTACCGGACACATCCAAAACGTAAGTAAACCCACCCAGGATCTCGGCCCATCCTCCATTTTCGTTATCAAAAATGGTGCCAGTCGTCGTGGCATCGGCCTCGGTCTTGTACCCAAGAATCCAGAAAACACCTCCATGATTGGTGACAAAGGTGCTGGTGACACTTTCGATGTCCAATTGACGGGCCCAGACATATTGCGGGAAAGCAACATTGACCGTGACATCCGTCTCATCTTCCAGAAAGAGCGCGCCCGTACCGGAGGAGGTGTTGGAGTAATTACCGACGAGGTCCAAGTTTTCCAGGACCAAGTCCTTGGTGCTGTTATGCAACACATCTCCAGCGATATAAATGCCCTGGATATCGGTGTAAGCGGCCGTTCCGCCGTCGAACTCGATCAGGGGGCCGGTCCAAGTTCCCAGCTTGGCCAGCCGCGCGTTGCAGCCGAGGAATTTCTGGATACTGCCTTCCAGGTGGATCGTCTTAGAAACCTGATATCGGCCCTGGGGCAGATAGACGACCTTCTTTCCCGCCGTATCGATTGCCGCTTGAATCGAGGCAGCGTAATCGGCTGACGTCCCCGTCCCCGTCACCGTGGCGGCAGTGGCTCCATTGATCCAGTCCGTCATCGTGGTGTCG
>Ga0206876_1310_pt1 | contig 9937 bp, 9 predicted proteins | sample Alteio_BWOrgCont_10_FD_152619 | JGI IMG/M metagenome (GOLD analysis project Ga0206876, IMG submission 152619) | Enriched cells from forest soil in Barre Woods Harvard Forest LTER site, Petersham, Massachusetts, United States -... | ecosystem: Environmental > Terrestrial > Soil > Temperate forest > O...
ACGCCGCGCTTTTTCAAAACCTGAACCATCCCGACGACATGCCGAAACCTCACCGCGCGGAAGACTGATGGATGGGCAGCGAGATTTCAACCAGCGCGTCTGAAGGCGAAGGCGCCTCCACGGTGAATTGACCCGCATGCAGCAGCATGATTTTTTCGGCCAGGGACAGCATGGCCGTGTTGGGGTCAAGATCGATGCTCGGTTCCAGGTGCCAGCGCGCAAAAGTTTCCAGCGTCTTCGGCGACAGGCGCGACTCGGGTTTCCGATAGATAATCTTGAGTTTTTGTCCCGATTCGTTGAAGGCCAACTCGATCAGTGCCTTGTTGCCCCGCGTTTCCAGCATGCAACTCAACGCGAGATTGGCCAGCGCCCCACCAAGCAGGTACATGTCGCACTCGATCCGCACCGGATGTCTCGAATGCGAGATCTTGTAATCGAGATTGTTCACCATGTTCAGCGCGTCGAACTGGATCGTGATCGTCTTGATCAACTCATGGACGGAGATCGTCTCGAATGTCCGGTGCTTTTCGGCGAGGGCATTCTGGGAAAAAGCCAGGAAGTGGGAACGATGCAGCGGTGACAGGAACCGGTCGTCCATCAGGTCCTGGAGCGGAAGGCGCACCGTGAATTTCGAGCCGGAATTGGGCATCTCGGGGGCGCGATGGCCGTTGGTCTGGACCTTGGTCAGCGCGGCCTTGACCGTCTCGCGAAGTTCCTGCACCGAGAACGGCTTTGTCAGGTAATCGTTCGCGCCCAGTCGCAGGGCCTCCCGGGCCAGTTCGAACGTGCGATAGCCGGAGATCAGGATGATCGGAATTTTGACCGAACGATGCCGGAAAGAGCCCAGGCCCTGCATCCCATCCACCTCAGGCATCTGGATGTCCAGCGTGATGAGGTCCTGCGGTTGCCGGTCGAAAATGGCCAGGCTCTCCTTGATGCTTTCCGCCTCGGTGACGATGTACTCGCTCTCAAGAATGGACCTGATCGCCATCCGGATGCCCGGGTCGTCGTCCACCACCAAGACCCGTGGCCGTGGTGGAGACTCGTTAACGACGGTGGACATGGATCGGCCATTATATCCGAGTTAAACAATATTCAAGAAATAAGAGCCTCGGGAGCACCACGCGGATTGCCGATCCGTTGCGCGACCGCAAAGCCTATTCTCTTACCCACGACAGCATTCCCACCCGGGACGCGAGAGGTTCCGTGACATTTCCATCTTGAGAAACGACTTTCACAATCCGCCCCCCGTTTCCCTTGACCCAGTCCACCACTTCCTGCCCCGTGGTCGTCTCGGCGTGCCATTCCAGGATGCCCGCGCGAAAGCGGTGGAAGACATCTTGCGCCCGGAGAATGTCCTTCTCCGCGCCCTCGATGTCCACCTTCAACAGGTCGGCTTCCTGAAAATTGCATTGCTCGAAAAGCGCATTGATCGTCATGGTTTCCATGGGGCGCAATTTTTCCCGCGAGTCCGGCTTGATCGCGCTCGAGGACCGGGTGGAACTTTTGCTTTCGTAAAAAGTCGTCAGGTTGCCGTCCCCGATGCAGGCTTGCACGACTTGGATTCCCTTCAGCCCGTTCAACTGCACGAACTCTTTCGCGGTCTCCGCGCAAACGCCCGGTTCCACCATGATGGCGCGACACTCGGGATGATTGACGGCCCCTCCCGCGCGATCATAGAGCCACGCCGAGAACATTCCCGCATTGCACCCGAGATCGACCCACGACAGGACCGGCCCCGGCAGCGAATCGATCAGGTCGGCATACACCTGCTTGACAAAAATTTCCTCCAGCGAGGCGAAGTCCCCCTTCGCCCGCAACGGCACCTTGACGCCGTTGACGGTCTTGATGTGAAGCTTCGCCGCCGGAAAAAATTTCCAGGCCAGCGAGAGCTTCAGTCGGTCCATGGCTCGTTTCATTGGCCTTTTGGCTTAGACCGTTCCCCTCGGTGCAACAAGAAGAAAAGCCCGGGCCGGGAGTTGCTCCTGCTGATGATGTTAATTTAAATGGAAAGCGCTTTAGTCATAAGATGGCTGTCTGATATTTTTCAAATTGTCTTCATCCGACCTGTCGATACGTTGTCTCTGTGATTAGTCGCAGAACGAGAACCCTAATCGCTTGTGGTATTCTGACATCTGGATTGGGGTTAATTTGGTTTAGTATTTCTAAACAAGAAGGGCAAAACTTCACCGCCAGTAACGGCATGGAGATGGTCTGGGTTGAACCGATGAAGGGATGGGTGGGCAAATATTTAGTAACGCAAGGCGAATATCAAAAAGTAATTGGAAGCAATCCAAGCTTCTTTAAGGGAAGCCGCCATCCGGTAGAAGGGGTTTCCTGGTACGATGCGGCAGCCTATTGCCAGAAATTGACCGAACAGGATCAGACGCGCGGGGTATTGCTATCGTTTCAGCAATACAATCTGCCCAGCGGAAGGCAGTATAATATCTTTGTTGGGAATGCGAGCTTAGGGGATGCCGTGACGAGCGTTGGCCAGTGGCAAAAATCAACTGCGGAAGTAGGGAGCAGAGGGCCGAATCAGTATGGTTTATATGATACTCGCGGTAACGTTTGGACGTGGTGTCAAGATTGGCAGCAGAGCTTTATGAATAATTCCGATTACATGGCTGATCCCGCAAAATACGAAAAAAACCAAACAGATACAAAACGTCTCAGGCTGGTACGTGGCGGGTGTTGGAGCAATGCCACTCCTGTTGATGTTGATATTTCACATTACGCGGGCATGGGTCCTGATCAGCGAGATAAGTACACCGGTTTTCGTTGTGTGGTCCTCCAGCAAGACCAGTGATTGCTCATCATTGGCGCACGCAGTTTTTTTGCTTCTTGGCAGTATAGTTCTCTTTGCTTTCAACCTTATAAAAACGGGCGCGCAGGATTTTGATATAAAAATCCATTCGCGATAGTCAGTCTGTTAGGCAGACGTCAATAGATCCTCAACGGGGGCATCTCATGCTCCATAAGACATAGCTGATGTTCGATTGAAGGTTTTAGAGCAGTAATTGCATTTTGAAGGACTTGCCCTTGAGACCAGCGATTGTCAGGATGCCAACCCGGCGGCGGTCATGGACCGCCGCTATGCTTCCGGCAGCACAAATCCCGCCTCCGTCAGCACATACCGCATCAACGCCGTCCGAGTGAACCGCTCCTCCACGATCCGGGTCAAGTCGGCCAGCAACTCGGGCCGGTGGGAAAGCTCCACGAGTTCCTCGATTTTGCGCGCGTAATCGGAAAAATCGTCCTCGAACACGATGGCTTCCGGCAAGACCCCCGCCCAGCGTGTATGGATGTGCGGACGATTCATGAGCGGCAGGCTACCGCACGCGATGGCTTCGTAATGACGCGCACAGTCCCAGCCGCCGCCCTCGGGCGAAAGCGTCACCCTTGACTGCGCGCAAATCCGGTAAAACTCGTCTTGTGACAGACGGCCCTCGGGAATGAAAATCTTCAGCTTCGACGTCTCCTTGAGTTTCCGCAATTCCGCCAACGCCCGTTTGCGGACCGTATTCCGGACGTTGATCGCCGCGAAGACATCATACTGATACCCCCCCGCCGTCTTCCTCAGCGCGAACAGATCGCGGTAGCGGTCTTCGCTGATGCCGAGCGAAAAAGGGCGGAACTTCTCGCTTTCCTCCAGGTAGGTGTTGACTCCCTGGTTGTTCCTTTCCACAAAATTACTCGAATAGTTGTAAGGCAGATTGCTTTTGAAAAAGAGCTTCGAGCGCAAGAAGAGCGGCATGTCCGGCGGATGCACCAGCGTGTCGTCGAACGTATCGATGCCCAGCACCGGCGTGTCCCCAATCACATCGTCCCAGAACGGCAGGATGTTCGCTCCCAGGGTCAGCCGCTCCTTGGAATCCGGGCTACCGAACTTGCGCGCGAACCGTAGCTTGGCCAGCACCTTGACTGGATGCAGATTTCTCAGCGAGACATCACGGGCTTGCGTCGTTCCGATGATGCAAGCGATTTTCTTTTTCTTCAGCCAGTCGCGCGCTGTTTCTTCGGAGGTAACGGCCTGATGGTCCAGGTGTTTCGTGAAGAGCATGTTGTCCGGCGTCAGTTGGCCGAACTTGTCGCGCTTCCATCGGCCATATTGCCAGACCTCCACGCCGGGCAGCTTGCAGAGCCCATCCAGCGCGATGGTAAAGCCGCCCCATTCCTTGTAACCGCTGATGATCAGAATCCGCATCCTGCAAAAAATTTAGGTTTCAGCCCGCCAAAGTGCGACTATTAAAAAGTGATGCTGGCTCAACTCAAGCTTTCGCCGGTCTGGCGCGTGGGGGAGGAATTCCTGCAATCCTTCATCCCCTTCGTCCGCCTTGAGTTCCTTTCGCCGACCCTCCGCGCGGCGCTGATCTACGCCATTCGCACCTGGTTCGCGGGCATCCTCGCGCTTTATATCGCCTTTTTCTGTCAGCTCGAATCGCCTTACTGGGCGCCCATTGCCACTTGGATTGCCTCCCTGCCCATACCGGGCATGACCATCTCCAAGGGCATGTACCGGATCGTTGGCTCGATGATTGGCACCTTGATGGGTGTCGTTCTGATCGCACTTTTCGCGCAAACACCGAATCTTTTCATCCTCGGGCTCGCCCTTTGGGTCGGGGGCTGCACGCTCTGCGCGAATTTGATGACGAACTTCCGCGCCTACGCCTCCGTCCTCGCGGGCTACACCACGGCGATCGTCGCCCTGCCCACCATCCCGCATCCCAACCACATTTTCGACGTGGCCATGGCCCGCGGCAGTTGCACGATCATCGGCATCGTTTGTGCCGTCGTTGTGACGCGCCTTTTCGCCCTGCACCAGGCCCGGGAGCAGGTCCTGCTCAAGCTCAAGTCCGTGATCGGCGACACCGCGCGCCGGGCGTCCTTTCCTCTGACGGGAATACCCGTGGAGGATATCTACGCCTTCGCCTACAAATTGTTGGCGGACCTCATCAACCTCGACACCCAGATCGAATACGCCGCAGCCGAGTCGGCCACCTTCCGCATCCACGCCAACCGCGCGCGCGACCAAGTGTCCGAGCTCTTCGAGGTTGTCTCCGGCGCGCGGGCCATCCGGGCGATGGAGGACGAGGGCGGCAAGCTGGTCCTGCCCGATCACTTGAGCAAGTTGCGTGATGAGGCCATCGAGGTTCTGATGGATATACCTCCCGCCGTGGCAAAGGACGAACTGCCCCACGCCCTCGCCCACTTGCAGGATTTTCGCCGCCGCCTCGCCGCGCAGCATCCGGAACAAAGCGGTGACGCCATTCCCTCCGTCATTCGCCAGCGACTTTTCCTCGATCATCTCGACGATCTCTTGCGGCACATGGAAAACGCGGTCCTCGATTCCATGGCCCTCGATGGCCCCTGGGCCGGTGATCCACCGCAGCAACTCAATTTTCACCGGGACCATCGCCTCGCCTGGATCAACGCGCTCCGGGCCTTCGTGGCGGTGATCGCCGCCGGCGCGTTTTGGATCGCCACCGCCTGGTCATCCGGCGCCTCGATGATGATTTTCGTGGCGGTCATCTGCAGCCTTTTTTCCAGCCTGCCGCGCCCGGAACTGGCCGGTTCGCTTTTCTTCTGGGGAACCTTCGTGGGCTCGATCATCGCCTTTCCCTTTATTTACGGCATCATGCAGAAAGTGGACGGAATGTTCGTGCCCCTGGCCCTGGCGTTGGGCCTGGTGATGATTCCAAGCGCCATGCTGAGCGCGCTGCCCAAGACCAATATTTTCGGTTTCGCCTTCACCGTCAATTTCTTCGCCGCAGTCGCGCCGCTTAATCCGATGAACTACAATGTTGTCACGTTTCTTAATAACACCATCGCCCTGAATGTCGGCGTTATCTTTGGCAGCCTGGCCTACATTTTGATCCTGCCTTCGGATCCGCTCGCCGCGGACCGTTATGTCCGCTACCGGATTCGGCGCGGATTCGAGATTCTCGCCCAACACGAGCCGCCCCCGCCCGCAGCCGCGTGGAAAAGCCGTATGTTCGACCGGGTCAACCGCCTCTACCAGTCGGCGGAGGCCATCGGGGTCGAGCGAAACGTCTGGATGGAAAGAGGCCTGCGCGCACTTCACTTCGGCAACGGCGTCCTGCGTTTGCGCGCCCTGCTCGCCACCGGCAAGCTCGGGAAAGAAACCGCCCGCATGGTCCAATCGATCCTCGATTCCATCGGCTGGTTCACCGAGTGTCCCCGGGTCGCCTGCCAGTTCGTGAAAAGCGGCGTTGAGATCCTCCAGCATTCCGCCCTCCCGGAAGAACCCGAGGCCAAAATAACTTTTCTCCGCACCCTGGGCACCCTGCAGGAGATGGATCAATTTTTTGAGCGCCATCCGATCTATCTGGAGGCTAAATAGAGCGCGGGAGACCAAGGCCATGATCAAGGAAATCAATCTCTTCGATATTTTTATCGCGCCGTTTGCCGGGTACATGGCGATCGCCATGGTCCTCTTTCTCCCGCTCCGCTACTATTTCGACCGCATCCAAATCCAGCGTTTCGTCTGGCATCGCGCGCTTTTTGACATGGCGGTCTACGTGATTATCCTGTCCCTCGTGGGCCTGATCTTTTAAGAAGGTGCCGCGTGAAACTTGACCGCCTCCAAAAGCAACGGGTCCTCAACACCTCGATCGTCCTGGTCCTGGCGTTGGTCCTGGGTTCTTTTCTCTGGTGGCACTACATGTATTCGCCGTGGACCCGCGATGGCCGCGTCCGGGCCGAGGTGGTCAATATCGCCGCGCAGATCGCGGGACAGGTGGTCGAGCTCAAGGTCATCGACAACCAGTTCGTCCACAAGGGCGACGTCCTTTTCATCGTTGATCCCGATAATTACCGGCTCGCCCTCGCCGACGCCGACGCCACCGTGCAAAGCCGTCTCGAGGACCTGAACCTCAAGAATGCTGAATCCGAGCGCCGTGCCAAGCTGGGCATCGGTGTCATCTCCACGGAAGAAAACCAGATCGCCCAGAACCTCGCGGAGGTCGCCAAGGCCTCCTATCAGGAAGCCGTGGCCAATCGCGATATCGCCAAGCTCAACATGGACCGCACGACGATCTACTCGCCCGTCAACGGTTACGTCACCAACCTTGTCCTGCGGGTGGGCGATTACGCCATGCCCGGTCAGGTGAAGTTGACCATCATCGACAGCGACTCATTCTGGATTTCCGGTTATTTTGACGAGACCAAGCTGTCCCGCATTCACCAGGGCGATTACACCAAGGTCAAATTGATGGGCTACAATCCTATCGTCGAGGGAACCGTGGCCAGCATCAGCCGCGGCATCGCCGACCAGAACACCGACACGAATGGCCTCGGCCTGGAAAATGTCGACCCCGTCTTCACCTGGGTCCGCCTGGCCCAGCGTATCCCGGTCCGCATCCACATTGACCGCGTGCCCCCGGGCGTCACCCTCGCCGCCGGCATGACCTGCACCGTCGTCGTCGAGCCCGGCGTGAAGAAGAAGTAGCGCGTGTAAAACAATCCGTCATCCTGAGCTTGTCGCAGGATCAAGTCTGCCTTCCTCGTTCCCAAACTCCATTTGGGAACGCCCTTGTCGGCGCAACTCCATTGCTTCCCCAGTCTAAAGAAAGAGAAATGATTTTGCACAAGGCACCGTTTGCCCGGAGGTCGACGTCTACCTCAAAATGACCCGGAACTTGCACGGATGCTCTTTGCTTGAAGTTTTCCCTGTCGGTGCACGTCCAATCCTTAAGATGAAAGCTTTGGTCCTGATGGCCTCACTCCTGATGGCCTGTGCTTTGGCGGTTTTTCCATTGTCTGCGCAAAACGACACGGGTGTCCCGGCCCCGCCACCGCCTTCCTCGGAAGGCGGCCCCTACGATCCCCAACAGGATCAAGGCGCTCCGCCTCCCGATCAGCAAGGGGCCCCCGACCAACAAGGCGTTCCCGATCAAGGCGCTCCCGACCAGTCCGCCTCTTTCCAGACCTTTTACGACAACCTCGCCAGCCAGGGCACGTGGATCCAAAGCCCCGATTACGGCTATGTCTGGCAGCCGACCATCAACGATCCCAATTGGGCGCCCTATACTGTCGGCCACTGGGTCTACTCCGATGCCGGATGGACCTGGGTTTCCGACGAGCCGTTCGGTTGGGCCACTTACCACTACGGACGCTGGGTCAATCTTGATGGCACGGGCTGGTGCTGGGTCCCCGGTTACACATGGGCTCCGGCCTGGGTCAGTTGGCGTTACGGCGATGACTATTGCGGCTGGGCCCCGTTGCCTCCGGACAGTTTTGTCGGCATTGATTACATCGGCAACGGCATCCAGATCACCGCTGGATTTCATATCGGCGGCGATTGCGATTCCTACTACGGCATCGGTGCGGGCTGGTACCATTTCGTGCCGGTCAGCTTTCTCGGCTCTGCGAATTACCGCGGCCATTACGCCAATCCGCACGATAATTACGTGATCATCAACCGGACCACGAACGTCACCAATCTCAACATCACGCCCAATGCGGCGGGCAACGGGCCAGCCTCCCGTTTTAGCAACATCTCCGCAGGCGGTCCATCGCTCGCGCTGGTCAATGCTTCTTCCGCCACACCCGTTCAACGGGTGAGCCTCACGAATACATCTCGACCCGGGGGAGGGGGACGTCTCGCCAACAATTCCCTCGCGTTGTTTGCGCCTCGCGTGGTCTCCGGTGCAAGTCCGGCGGCGCAGCCCGCCCGCATCGGTGGATCGCTGGGCCCGGCGACGGTCAATCGCGGTATCGACGTCACCCGGCCTTTAGCGGTAAACCGGAACCTCGCTGCACCAGCGCCCACGGCAGGCCAGATTCAGCAAGCGCAACTGGCCCAGTACAGCGCGCCTCTTCACGCCCGGGTGGTCACGACCTCCACCTCCGTGACCCCGGTGTTGCACACGCCGCTGTCCGCCATGCAACCAGTCGCGCAGGCCTCACCGGTCCATGCGCAAAACAACGGTATCTCGAACACGCAACGGGCGACCTCCACCTCGGCCAACGTACAACCGCAATCGACCCCGACGCCCTTCAATTCATCCAGCCGGCAATCGCAATCCACTCCAAACGCGCCCTCCAACGGCTCCAACTTTCAATCCTTCACCCCGACCCACGCTCAACCGGAATCAACGCCGACCCCCTACAATCCATATAACAGACAATCACAGCCCGCTCCGACGGCTCCCTCCAATCCGCAATACCAGCCCGGCAACGGCTGGAACGGAAATCGGCAACAACAACAACAAAATCATTGAACAAAGCTCGCACTTAAAAACGTCGTCATCCTGAGCGAAGGCGAGCCAAGGAACTTCTTTCTTTTCCTCGTTTCCAAACTCCTTCACGCGTGCGTGTTTGGGAACGCACTTGTCCGCGCAACTCCATTGCTCCCCCTCGTTCCCATTCCGTCCTTTGCCTCCCCCTCTTCAGCTCTCCGTGCGAAACTTTCCCCTGGTTTCCAAGTTGCTCTGACTGCCGGAGCCACTCTCCTAAAAGCGAGACTTTCTCCAGGGCCTTGTCTATCTTCTCCCCATGGCCCAGACCCACACCCGCATTTTTCTCGTCCGCCACGGCGCGACCGTCCTCACCGATGAAGACCGCTTCGCCGGCGAAACCAACGTCCAGCTCTCCGACGTAGGCCGCCAACAAGCCAGTCGCCTCTCCGCCCGCCTCGCCGGGGAAAAAATCTCCGCCGTCTACGCCTCCACCATGGACCGCACCATGGAGACCGCGCGCATCCTGGCCGAGCCGCACAAACTCGAAGTCCAGCCCCGCCCCGGCCTGCGCGAAATTTCCCACGGCCACTGGGAGCAAATGACCCGCAAGGAAGTCGAAACCAAATATCCCCAGGAAGCCTCCGAATGGGACAAGGATCCCTACACCTTCGCGCCTGCGGGCGGCGAAAGCGGCCTCGCCGTCACCGCGCGCGCGTTGCCAACGTTGATCGAAT
>Ga0206876_1262_pt2 | contig 9921 bp, 9 predicted proteins | sample Alteio_BWOrgCont_10_FD_152619 | JGI IMG/M metagenome (GOLD analysis project Ga0206876, IMG submission 152619) | Enriched cells from forest soil in Barre Woods Harvard Forest LTER site, Petersham, Massachusetts, United States -... | ecosystem: Environmental > Terrestrial > Soil > Temperate forest > O...
GAGTGTTGACTCGAGGCACTACCTAAATAGCTTTCGGGGAGAACCAGCTATCGCCAGCCAGGAGGTTGGCTTAGAAGCAGCCATCCTTTAAAGAAAGCGTAATAGCTCACTGGTCTAGTCGGCTCGCGCGGAAGATTTAACGGGGCTAAGCCGAGCACCGAAGCTATGGGTGTGAGTGACCTTCGGGTCGTTCACGCGGTAGGGGAGCGTTCTCTAAGCCTGCGAAGGTGTGCTGCGAGGCATGCTGGAGGTATGAGAAGTGCGAATGCTGACATGAGTAACGTTAAAGCGGGTGAAAAACCCGCTCGCCGAAAACCCAAGGTTTCCTGAGCTACGTTAATCGGCTGAGGGTGAGTCGGTTCCTAAGGCGAGACCGAAAGGTGTAGTCGATGGAAAGCAGGTTAACATTCCTGCACCGATTCCAACTGCGATGGGGTGACGGAGAAGGCTAGATCAGCGGCAGCAGTGCCGTTCAAGGCCGTAGGTGGATCTTCCTGGAAAATCCGGAGGGTCATTCAACACCAAGAACTGAGTACGAGGAGACTTCGGTCTCCGAAGTGATCGACGCCACGCTTCCGGGAAAAGCCTCTAAGCTTCAGGTTGGAATTGACCGTACCGTAAACCGACACTGGTGGGTGAGGAGATAATCTCCTAAGGCGCTTGAGAGAACTCGGGTTAAGGAACTCTGCAAGTTGATACCGTAACTTCGGGAGAAGGTATGCCTCCTGTTGTGAGTGGATTTACTCCACGAGCAATAAGAGGTCACAGGTAATCGGGGGCTGCGACTGTTTACCAAAAACACAGGACTCTGCTAACACGTAAGTGGATGTATAGGGTCTGACGCCTGCCCGGTGCCGGAAGGTTAATTGATGGGGTCAGCCGCAAGGCGAAGCTCCTGATCGAAGCCCCGGTAAACGGCGGCCGTAACTATAACGGTCCTAAGGTTGCAACCGCTGCCTTAGTAAAATTTGGCTATTTGCTGGAATAACTGAGTATCCGGTGGTACCAGCACGTTGGAATGACGTGCGGGTGACAACCCATCCGGTGCAGTCAATCAGCAGGAAAGGCCGATCAGTTCGATGATCGGAATCCTCAGAGACTACACGCCAAACACTAATGAGGAACTTGCACTTCGTTGGTGAAGATATAGTCCCATCTGCATGGCGACATGCAGGAGCAGCGTGAAAGGAACGCGTTGCTTGGCTCCGTTGCGATAATTGCATTTCTGCACAAACACGGAGTAAGGTCCGAGCGAAATTCCTTGTCGGGTAAGTAACATTGCCCGGGACGATGGCAACATTGTTCCAACAACCGGCTCAAATCGGTGGAACCCACACGACGTTTCATGCAGGGACGTCACGGGCAATACCGAGGGTAAGATTCGAAGTGATTCGAATCCCCGTAACGACTCAAGGGTTGAGAGCCCTTGGATGAGATCGAAAGATCCCATAACACGCCGGCCCTGATCCTTACTGATGGATTTGGATTCCTACATATCGGGTTTCGTAGACGGCGAAGGCTGTTTCTGCGTTTCGTTCCAACCTAGCGATCGTCATCGCTTCGGATGGGAGGTTCGGCCGAGTTTCTCGGTCAGCCAGAACGCAGAGAGAGCTGAACTGCTCTACGTGATCCAGGATAAATGGGGATGCGGATTCGTCCGGCCGGATCGGTCTGACAAGACGCTTAAGTTCGAAGTGAGAAACGTCGGAAATCTGGTGGCGCGAGTGCTGCCGCATTTCAGAGCGTATCCACTGATGTCTTCCAAGCAAGCCGACTTCGAGAGATTCGCAAGAGTCTGCGAACTGGTAAGCAAGGGTGAACATCTGGAATTAGAGGGTTTTGAGCAGATCGTTCGGCTTGCGATGGAGATGAATCCATCGGGTAAGCGAAAGTACTTTGGCAGCGAGATACTCAGCTCGCTCCGATCAGGTGAACGTATAGTCTGTGCCACGGGAAACTGTGGAAATACATGAAGTTCCGACCTGCACGAAAGGCGTAACGCTGGCCCCACTGTCTCGACCCGAGACTCAGTGAAGTTGAAATCGCTGTGAAGATGCGGCGTAGCTGCGGAAAGACGGAAAGACCCCGTGAACCTTTACTACAGCTTTACACTGAACTTTGACCTTGTCTGTGTAGGATAGGTGGGAGCCTTTGAAGCAGGGGCGCTAGCTCTTGTGGAGGCAACCTTGAAATACCACCCTGATAATGTCGGAGTTCTAACCTTGGTCCGTAATCCGGACCGGGAACACTGTATGGTGGGTAGTTTGACTGGGGCGGTCTCCTCCTAAAGAGTAACGGAGGAGTGCAAAGGTACCCTCAGCGCGGTCGGTCATCGCGCATTAGAGTGCAATGGCATAAGGGTGCTTGACTGCGAGACTGACAAGTCGAGCAGGTGCGAAAGCAGGTCATAGTGATCCGGTGGTTCTGTATGGAAGGGCCATCGCTCAACGGATAAAAGGTACTCCGGGGATAACAGGCTTATTCCTCCCAAGAGTCCACATCGACGGAGGAGTTTGGCACCTCGATGTCGGCTCATCACATCCTGGGGCTGTAGCAGGTCCCAAGGGTTCGGCTGTTCGCCGATTAAAGTGGTACGCGAGCTGGGTTCAAAACGTAGACAACACTGCGTTGCTAGGGAGTAATCCCTAGAAAAATTTCACTGGCTCATATCGGTGGAGCCCTCCTGAAGTTGCAAACTGACTTCAAAGGGTAATACCGAGGGAAGGCTGGTAACGATGTCCCTACAACCCTTGCACTTGATTGGTTGTAGAGGCGCGATCGGACGATTCGTCGTCAGATCAAATCGTCACCATGCCCCTGTAGAGACTGATCCATTAAGGAGAGAGTCGCTGAGACGAGCAGCGGCTAAGACGCCAGTCCCCTCTTAAGCAAGTAGAGGGTGAAGGTATAGTCCATGCCCCTAGAAATAGCGGGAATTACATGCGTGAGACAGTTTGGTCCCTATCTTCCGTAGCCGTTGGAGATTTGAGGGTGAGCTGTCCTTAGTACGAGAGGACCGGGATGGACGCACCTCTGGTGTTCCGGTTGTCACGCTAGTGGCACTGCCGGGTAGCTATGTGCGGACGGGATAACCGCTGAAAGCATCTAAGCGGGAAGCCCCCCCCAAGATTAGATCTCCCTGGGAACTCGATTCCCCTAAAGGGCCCACGAAGACTACGTGGTTGATAGGCTGGGTGTGTAAGGCCAGTAATGGCTTCAGCTAACCAGTACTAATTGCCCGTGAGACTTGACCATATAACCTCAAGTGGTTTGAAGCCACGAAGAGGCTTGATGCCGATGGAGTGATTCCATCGTGAACGCGACAAGCGTCGAAGCAGAAACTAACCAGATTGGAGGCGTGTGAAGCCGCACCGCAAGGTGCGGCTTCATAAACCTCAAACAGTTTGCCTGGCGGCCATAGCGAGTGGGTACCACCCGATCCCATTCCGAACTCGGAAGTGAAAACGCTCTGCGCCGATGGTAGTGTGCCTTTCAGGCATGCCAGAGTAGGTCACCGCCAGGCTTCAAACCAAAAAGCCCCTGAGGTCGAAAGATCTCAGGGGCTTTTTCTTAGCCCTAACTGACTAGAACCTATCTCAAAATTGCTTGAGCAGGATGCATAAAGCTGCAAGTTGAACGAATCCGAGGAAATTGGTTGGGTAGTACTCCCAGCGAACCAGGAGACGCCGTTTCCATTGCATCCACGCAAAGAAGCGCTCAACGATCCAGCGTCTCTCGTAGCGACGCAGCCGGCGCCCATCTTGTGTCTTGCGCTTGACTCGGTTGGACTTGTGAGGAGCGATCATCTCAACGCCCTGTTCGCGCAGCTTCTCATCGAGCGGATCGCTGTCGTAGGCGCGATCGCCGATCAGGTTTTCCGGCTTCGCTTCGATCATGTAGAAGTCGAAAGTCAGCTGTACGAGCGTCACTTCGTGATGGTTCGCGGCGTGCGTCGTAACCGCGAGCGGCAATCCGTGGCGATCCACAATCGCCATGATTTTCACGCCTTTTCCGCGTCGGGTCGGACCAATCTGCTCCCCGCCGCCCTTGGCCGATGCAAACATGGCATCGATATAACACTCCGATTCGTCCACCTCACCTTGCTGGCGCAAAGTGTTGGCAAGATCCGTGAGCGCTGCTCGAATCACTTCACTCTGGCACCACTGCTGAAAGCGGCGGTGGACCGTCTTATAGTTCGGATAGGACTGCGGAAGCATGTGCCATTGAGCGCCGGTGTTGAGAATCCACAGCGCCGCCTCGAGCACCCTGCGTGCGGGAATCGGCTTGCGGCCCGGACGATCGTCCGGATAGTGCTCCTCCGGAAAATGCTTCCGGATCAGCCCCCACTGCGCATCGGTTATGCGTAGCACGAATGGATTTTACCTATGAATCAGCACGTCTACGCAGTTTTGAGATAGGTTCTAGTCGCCTTGGGCACTTTGCGGCACGCTCACCTGCCAGTGGGGAGCGACCGGAACTGTGACGACCGCCGAGTTAGGACTTTCTGACGGCAAAGACTGGGGCTGGGTTGCGCGGGGGATGGCACTCGCGGCTCTGCTTATCTTCTCTTCCCTCGTATACGCGGACGACACCGGTACTCAGGCGTCGGCGTCCACTGCCGCTGAAGGTTGCACTCTCGGCTCCGAAAACGAGAGCTTCTGGCAAAGAGTCGCCGACAGCTACAAAGCACACCTGCATTCGAATGAGTCCCCGACCGCTGGCACTGCGGCACCGGCGCCTCCGGGCACCGACGCCAACACGGGGGCTGCTGCTCCCAGCATCGATGCCGGCGGCTACCGACGCGGTCTCTCGCCGCCTCCGGAGAGCGTGCCACCCTGGCCGTACTCGACCTGGCCGATGGGTGGAACACCAGCGATCGGCTACGAGAACATCTATTACGGACCGCTGATGGATGCGATCTGGTGCGGCAAGAACGGCAAGCAGCTGAAAGACAGCCGTTTCACGATCTACGGTTGGATCGAGCCCGGCGCAAACCTCAGCACCTCGAGCAGCCACTACAATCTCTCGACCGGTACCGGCGGCAACTATCCGGCGGCTTACGCCTTCGAGCCGAACAAGATTCAGCTGGATCAATTGGCGCTGTACCTCGAGCGCACACCGGATGAGATCCAGACCGATCACTTCGACTGGGGCTTCCGCTTCACCGGGCTCTACGGGACCGATTACAAGTACACGTTTTCGGACGGCATCCTGAGCAGCCAGTACACCCAGTCGGGTCAACTGTACGGCTTCGACCCGGTCATGTATTACCTCGACTTCTACTTCCCCAAGATCGGCGCAGGCACAAACCTGCGCATCGGCCGCTACGTCTCGATTCCTGATATCGAAGCACAGCTGGCCCCGAACAACCTGACCTACAGCCACTCGCTCCTCTATATCTTCGATCCCTACACGCAGAACGGCATCCTCTCGACGACGCGGTTCAATAAGAACTGGACGCTGCAGCTTGCGATCTCAGGCGGCAATGACATCAGGCCTTTTCTCGCGCACGAGAATCATCTCACCCCCGCCATGTGTGTCATGTGGCAGTCCGATTCGGGAAGCGACGCTCTGTATCCGTGCATGAACGCCATTAACGACAGTAACTGGCGGTGGGACAACATCCAGCACGCGGTGACGACCTGGTACCACAAGTTCAACGACAAGTGGCACACGGCCACGGAGGTGTATTACACGTGGCAGGCGCACACACCGAATGTCAACAATCCGCAAGGCTTGGCGGTGATCGCCGCCCGCTATCCGCCGCCGACTTTCAATTTCGGCGCGCCCTTTGGTGCGCAGTGCGATCCTCGCGTCGTCTACTGCTTCTCCTACGCCTGGGCTGCCGTGAACTACGTGAACTATCAGTACACGCCCCACGACATCTTCGTATGGCGCAGTGATTTCTTTGACGACGCCAACGGGCAGCGCACGGGATTTAAGACCCGATACGCCGAGTTCGCCCTCGGCTATACGCATTGGATCGGAGACGCGATTGAGCTTAGACCCGAAGTGCGTTTCGACCACGCCTTCAATACCGATGCCTACGACAACCCCGGGGGGATTCCGGGGGACGGCAAGAGGAGCCAGTTGATGCTAGCGGCCGACCTGATCCTGCATTTTTGAGTGTTTCGACATCGGGCTGTTGAATAAAGGTGCGCCCGCGCAGGTCCCGAGAGTTCTTCACCCCGGCTGAAGTTTTCTTTGCAGATCCGTCGGGTAGCGCAATTGACAGCCAACACAGCGGGGTGTCTAGTTGTTGGTACGAATCTACAGCCCATTCTTCAGTTAAGGTGAGTTATGGGTAGCACGCGATGGTTGGTCAGTATCGCCCTCGCCGCGAGCACCATAGCCATGGCGGGCGGGCAGGCCTCGGGCGGCAGCACGGGGCATTCCTCGGGCAGCGCCAGTGTGCGGAGTGGGGCTGTCGGAGGCGGTGAACGCGCCGGGGGCGTGAGTTCCGGTGCACTGAGCGGCACGACCGTCACTCACACCACGATCGCCGGCGAGCAAGCGACGGTGGCGCATCTTTCGCCTCACGAACCCTTCAGTGAGGCACAGCAGCGCAAATTTCGTCACGCCGGCTACTACTGGCTCAGACAGGATCAGACGATCTACTGGTGCCGCCGGGTACGCTGGACGGGGCAGGCCTGGGTGAAGGACTGTTTCGAGTAGGTGCCTCATCTGAGGCCGAACGCGGCCGACGTCCTTACGCGTTGGCGCGCTCTGGCGCAGCTGTCTGCCGGAATACGTCTTGCTACTGACCGATGCGCGGGTCAGTGGCTTCGGCGAAGGCAATACTGTTGCCGTCCGGATCCTTGATCATCACGACCTTTACGACCTTGCCGACGATCGTAGGCCCTGCATCGAGGCCGAGACTCTCCAGGTTTGCGATCTGCTCCTCGAGATCGCTCACCGCGAGCGTCACGGAGCCTGAGCCGGCGCGCTGGCGGTTCTCGTAGACCTGCAGCCAGCCCCCGCCGTCGAATTTCCACTCCGTCACTTCGGGCATGGGGCTCGAATCGGCCGGCCGGCCGAAGAGTGATTCGTACCACGTGGTGGCAGTGCGCAGATTGCTGACCGCCACGCTCGCAAGCGCGTTCCTGATGGTCATCCTGTTCCTCCTGGATCGGGTCCGCGGGGACGATAGCACCGGTTTGCGCGCGGTGAAGCGCCAGCGACTGTAGGAAGGGGATGACGCGTCGCGCGGCGCTCGCTCGAGGCGGCTTTTAGAAGAGTGCCCCGAGCACCATCAGGAGACCTGCGAAAGCCACCGTCCACACGAGCGTGCGCACGTAAGGCACGCCGATGATATAGATCGGCAGGTACGCCACGCGTCCCCAGAAGTAAAGCTGCGCCCCGAGCGCCGTATGGGATGAGTTCGCCTTTGCGAGCACGACGGCGAGTACGGCGGCGGCGAAGAACGGGAAGGTCTCGAGGAAGTTGCGGCTCGCACGGTGCGCGCGAGCGGCAGCACCGGTCAGCGGCCGGGTTTCCTGATCTCGGTTACTGAGGTTCCAGCCCAGAGTGCGCTGCGCGGTGCTGAAGTTTGTGGCCACGAGCACCGAGACGATCCCCAGACAGATCGACCAGGCGAGCATCTTCAGTTCGACGGTCATGGGTGCAACTTCCTGTGAGGCAGGGAGCCCTTGAGGCCCTGGGCCCAAAGGGGTGATGGAGCACGTTCTACAGTTCGCAGTACAAAGTGTCCGAGGCGATCGCGCGGACCTTGTCGAGGCTCGCAACCCCACTATAGAAAAAGGCCCTGGAGGTCGTGAAGCAGACCTCAGGGCCTTTCAGTTTCGGGTTTTCTGGTGTCTCTGGGTCGTCTCTAGGCTTTCTTCACCCAGACCTTGCACCACCCGTTTGCGTTCACGAGCTTCCCCGCGAAGATATTGCAAGGCCGCCAGGCATCCCCGGCATTACCCGTCAGCTGCGCGCAGGTGCTGCACATCTGGCCGGCCTGAAAGGTCGGAAAGTCCTTCGCGGTGACGGTCTTGGCGCTCTCGTGATAACCGAGTGCCTGGGCCGTAGGATCGCTTTCGGTAAGATGCGGCGCGTCGGCGGCGCGCACGTCGCGCGCCACGACTCCGGCTGCGCCCACCACCAGGGCAATTCCCTTGAGTGCGTCGCGACGTGAGAGTGAGTGACTCATCGGTATCCCCTTCACTGTTAGGTGGCGTGGAGATTTTCGATCACGCCCGCGCGCACGTCCATAAGCGTTTTCTGACTAGTGGGAGCGCGGAACGCCAGCGCGAGCCGGGCTTCGCGCGCGAATGCATCGAGGGAAAAATTCAGTTGAGAGTGGTTCTCAACTGCTGCGGGAACGCTACTTACGCTTCGTCGGCTTGGTCGCCTGGTTATACGGATCGTAGCCGCCGCCGGTCTTCGGCTTGTCGGGCATGATCCGCAGTTCCCCGTCGTGCGTGTCTTCCACCTTGAGTTCCGGAGCGTCGAGTTTCTTCAAAAAGCGCGACGTGGCTCCGACGAAGATGCGGCTGGTCTGGGCGATGAATTCCCACACCGCATTGCCGCGCTCGTCGTGACGGACCTTGCCGCTCGGACCTGCCGCGCCGGGTGAGGGTTTGGCGGGCACGGCCGGCCGGCCCGGCGAAGAGCTCACCGGGCGCGTCGGGTTAAAGGCGGGCGCAGGCCGTCCCGGGGCGCTGCTGCCGGCCCGCGTCGGGTCTGAGCCCGGCGCAGCTGGGCGTACCGCAGGGGTGGCAGGCTTTCCAGGCGCAGCAGCGCTGGGGTGAAAACCGGGTTTGAGTGTCTTTGGGTCGTTCATGAAGCCGTCAGGCCCCTTGATTCAGGGGTTAAGTCTGATCGTCATCGTGCCAGTACCCTTATAACGAGGCAGTGTCCCAGTTGGCGCTACCGGGCGCCGGAATTGTGCAGGAGGTCACAGTCGATACGCCGCCGGGGACCGCCGGCGCGGCCTGCCGCACTGCCGCACCTAGCGCCCGATGGGATGAACCGCGCTCAAGATCCGAATATTGCGGAAATTTTTCACTTACTGCCTAGCTTGCACCCTTAGGTGCCGCAGGCAGAGACTAGAAGGGGGTCTTATTCAAGGCATTGAAAACAGTTCGGGGAGGGTGTGCATGTACGTCCGTGCGTACAAGCACGCACGGCTCATGGATGAGTCCGAGTGGCGTGTGGAGGTAGCGGCGAGTTCTCACTTGCCCGAGGAAATCCTCGCATCCCAAGTTCTGAAGACCCCCCTCACGTATCGTCGCTGGATGGCCGAACACAACCTGCTGCTGCAGCGAGTGGCCGCGCAGTCGCGCGTGGAAAGCCAGGTGGTGTCGCTGAGGTCCACGGCTCTGAGTCTGGTGCACCGCAAGGCACTGTTTGAATACCTGCGCGCGCGGGATCTCACCGGGCACAAACGCCGCCGGCTCTTTGAACTCTTCTACGGGAACCGTGATTACACCAACGCCGTGATGGCCGAGCACGGCAACTTTGTGCGCTGCAGCTCAAGCTACCTGTGCGCGCAGTATCTGGCCGAACACCTCATGCACGATACGGCCCTGGTCGAGCCGCTGCAGCTCTACGAGGAACGGTTCGCGGAATACTTCCGCGCCTTCTGCGACGGCGAGCTCGCCGAGACCGAGGAGGAGCGCCTGGCGATCGAGTCCGTTGATACGCTGCGGCCGCTACTCAAGTATCAGCTGACGGAAGCACGGCAGGCGATCCTGAAGATGCCGCTCGCGCCGGAGCGGGAATGGCGCGAAGTAGAGATCCGCAAACCCACCGGCCAGACGCAGCGGCTACGCGCGCTGTTTGATTCGGGCAGCGCGGCGCGCTGAGCGATCCTTGAGGCCGCAGGTCTCACCACGGCAGGATCCGTCCGTCGTAGCTGTTGATGCCCTGGGCCGCCCTCGCCTGATCCAGCTGATCGATGACGCGGATCATCCC